>Ga0214544_1001380_pt1 | contig 50060 bp, 23 predicted proteins | sample CNSS3metaG_FD_160074 | JGI IMG/M metagenome (GOLD analysis project Ga0214544, IMG submission 160074) | Root nodule microbial communities from cowpea collected in UCLA plant growth center, Los Angeles, California, USA - CNSS3 | ecosystem: Host-associated > Plants > Roots > Nodule | place: USA...
GGTATGAGACTTAGCATGCGAAATGAATGTGTGGTTTGAAATTTAAGGAACATGGTATTGACATGAGATGAGACCCTAGACTCATGGGATGGTGATGATCAGTGGTATGGATTCAAAATGTGATGCGCATGAGGAATAAATCTCATGGATGGGTATGGAATTGTAAACATGCTTTTGATGTTCTCCTAATGTTGTTTTATGAATGTTGGTCCGTGTCAGCGTGTAATTCCTTGGGGTCTCTAGGAGAGATCTCCGAGGTTACGCTTCAGTGGTCGGGACGTAATCCCATGACCCCTGTTAGTGGGTGTCCATGGTGGTGCCCCATCTGTATAACTAGGTAAGGATTCAAGGTAAGGTTGTATCTTGACACTCTGAGGAGCCAGTTAGTCTCACCTAGAGCGGACTGACTCTTGTAGTGAGAGTAACAGGAGGCCTGAAATCCAGTAAGGGCTAACCTTGTGGTGAGGGAGATTTGATTCATCGTAACACTTGTAACACATAGCTCAGGATCGAGCAGCTCAGGGTCGAGCAGAGGTATCCACCACAAGTGTAAGCATCCGCTGAATCCGACCAAGTTATACGTATCCGGATGAGTCGAGTCATAGTGTATTAAATGAAGAGTCATAACATGTTTAGTTGTTATATGGATGTGAGATTATGAAAATATATTTGACTGTATGATGAGTATGTGTTGGCTCTAGCTTACCCGTTTTGTTGCATGGTTGTGTTGTATGTGGCTGTTCTTCCTTGCGATGATCATCAACTTGGTTGAGGGGAGCAGATGGGCGAGGTTCTCGTGGTCAGCAAGGGAGTGGTGATTCAGTAGCTTAGCCATCTGGGCTAGAGTCATTTTAATCATGAATTCCTTAGGGCTACGGCCCCTGTATCGTCTTATGATTTCTTACTCTACACACCTTATTAGAATTGTATCTATTTTATGTTGGCATCGTGGTGTGCCAGGTTGTAGGAGTTGCGTTAAGGACCTCAAGACTACACTGCTATACTTTATTGCGTGACGTTTTGTTTAATTTCGTTTAATAAATAAATGGGACGTTACATATTCGCTAGTTTAATTATAAACATGATTGTAGTAAAAAAACATTATTGTTGCTAAATGGAGGTGAATGAAGTGAACATATTTTTTCATATATTTTATCCTGCACTTTCATATGGAGGAACTTGCACTGTATTCAATTTGGTGATGAATGGATAATTGAAGGAGTTAATGTTTATGGAGAGGTTAAGGATACGCAACCTCAAGACGAAGTTAATGCTGGAGGAAGTTCAAGTAATCCATCTTTAAATACATCTGAGCTTAATAGAGTTTTGGTCCACGTGGATGATGCACATTTATCAATGAGCTTGACGTTGATAGAGGTGATGCTAAAAATGTTGAATGAAGATTGGAGATGATGTTAGTGGAGGATGGAATAAGGATATTTTAAGACAAGTATAATTATTTGAAGTCATTTGTTAAACTTATGTTTTATTATACCAATTAAATTTATATTATGGATCATAATTGTCATCTTATAAATAGATTTTATAGGATTAAATTAAATTTAAAATGACTCCTTAATAATAAAAGAATTCTACCAATGAATATTAAAAGACAGCTTTGTCAAAGGATACCATTGCATCTACCAAAAAGAGACCCTTACAAATGAATATTAAAATATTAAGCTAAATATTCAAATCAAATAACATTAATTGGTAAAATATAAGAGATGGATTATATTATGGTGTAATGTGAATATCTTACATCGTTACAAGATGGACGTGTTAAACTTGAAAATATTTAAACTCTCGGGTAACAAAAGTGACAGGATGACAGCAGAAGGTGAATTTATATCATTCATTTAGTCTACCTGCTTTTTCAAACAGCGATAACATATCTGATATATCCTTTCAATCTAATGTAATGGTAATATGCAGACACTATTATTTTAATTGCTTGAAGATGCAGTTAAGAGGAGTTTGTTTCAATTGCTACAATACTGCTTAGTTCTTGAAGGAATATTTATAACAATTGGTATTATAGAGCTTTATTCTTGAGGAACCTAAGAGTAAAATCAAACAGGCATGCAAAATAATGCTGAGATGGATAATGGGACAAAGTTAGTTATGCCAAAAAGTCACGTGGAAGGTGAAAGGAATAATGAGGGCAGCAGGAAAAGTGTTAGACAAAGAAAAAAGAATTCTATATTCAAAGATTTTGTACTCGAAAGAGGGTAGAGCGTGGTATGTGATTTCCCTCTGAAATTCTCTCTTCTAATTTTCCCTAAATTCTTCTACTCTGCCTTTTCTAAATCATACTTCTGTCATTCCAGGTTATATGGTGCAGGATGAGGGATTGTTGTTCTTGTCCTTAATTTCTATTTCTATTATGTGTATCAACCTACTGTTGGAAGATAGAAACTCTTTTTGATACAATAAAATCCCTCGTTATAGTTTGGGAGTTTCTTTCACTGTTTCAGGAACCTAAGAGTAAAATTTAAAAGTATGGAAGGAGATTCAAATCTATCAGCAATAGCATCACCAGTCTTCACCCGTGAAAATTATCATATTTGGGATGTTTGAATGAAAGCCTACCTGGAGGCTTTAGATATATGGGAAGCCGTAGAACGACTCAAATAAAACAATGATAGAAAAACCAAAAAAGCTAAGGCAAAGGCCAGCCTTTTTGTGGTAGTATCACCAACAATTTTCACTAGAATCATGACTTTAAAGTCAGCCAAAACCATTTGGGAATATCTCAAAAAGGAGTATGATGGAGATGATCAAATTAAAGGCATGCAGCTGCTGAATTTTATTAGAGATTTTAAATTGCAAAAGATGAAGGAATCAAAAAACATTAGGGAAGACTCCGAACAGCTTTTAAGCATAGCAAATGGAGTAAGATTGCTTGGTATTGAGTTTAATGACTCACGCATTATTGAAACAAGTTTGGTTGTTATACCCGAATGATTTGATTCAACCATAACCACGTTGGAAAACACTATGGAACTACCCAAGATCACCTTGGCAAAATTGTTGAATTCTTTGCAAGCACAAGAACAATGAAGGGCTACAAGAGAAGAAAGATTTGTTGAGGAATATCAGTCAAACATGAAGATGATGGGAGATATAAAAAGAACATGAACAAGCAGCAAGCAAATGGAGAAAGATCCTTCAAATATTCCTCACTAAGGAACTACCAAAGATCACCTTGGCACAATTGTTGAATTCTTTGCAAGCACAAGAACAATGAAGGGCTACAAGAGAAGAAAACACTAAGGAACTACCCAAGATCACCTTGGCACAATTGTTGAATTCTTTGCAAGCACAAGAACAATAAAGGGCTACAAGAGAAGAGATCCTTCAAAAATGAAAACAAAGCTGGAAGTTCAAAGGGAATGTATCCTCCTTGCAAGCATTGCAGCAAGATGGACCATCCACCATTTAAACGCTGGAGAAGGCATGATGCTAAGTGTAATGAGTGCAATGAACTTGGACTTGAAGTTGTGATTTGCGTAGCAAGAAGAAGATGCTAAAATTGCAAATGAAGAGGAAGATCAATTTTTTATTGCAACTTGTTTTTCAAGCAATGTCTCAAGTGAATCCTGACTAATTGATAGAGGGTGCACCAATTACATGACTCATGACAAAGAACTCTTCAGGAAACTTAGCCTTCAAAAATTTCAAAAGTTAAGATAGGTCATGATGATTATATTGCAGCAAAAGGAATAGGAGCCATTGTCATTGCAACACATGTAGGAAATAAAACAATTTCTGATGTATCCAAACTATACAAAAACTTGCTGAGTGTCGGTCAATTATTAGAAAGAGGCTTTAAGGTGTTTTTGAAGACAATTGATGCTTAATCAAGGTTGTTGCAGGTCAAGATTGGTTCAAGGCGAAAATGAGAGGCAAAAGTTTTTCACTTAATCCAACTTTGGAGGAGCATGTAGTTTTCTCAGTAAAAGAAAATGTTGCTGGGTTGTAACACAAGAGGCTTGCTTGAGCATTATCACTACCAAGGGCTTCTCAAAATGCAAAAATATGAAATGGTAAATAATTTACCTGATTTTGAAGTGATTTCTACGTATTGTCATGCTTGTTAATATGGTAAGCAAAGTAGGCTTCCATTCCCAAGAGCCACTTGGAGAGCCTCAAAGAACCCTCGCCCTTAAAGGTAATCATTACTATATTTTTTTGTAGATGATCTAACCCAAATGTGTTGGATTTATTTTCTGAAATTCAAATCAGATGTTGTAATGGAAGTTTAAAGCAAGGGTGGAAAATGTAAGCGGTTCTAAAATTCAAACTTTATTGATGTTTCAATTGTCAAAGTATTATTTCAGTTTTAAGAAGCAGTTAAAGGAGTTACATGGTTTACCCAAGCAATTAAAGTTTATGTGGCTGACTCACAAGAAGTTGGCTAATGGGAAATTATGTGTTTTCTGTGTTGTAATATTGTAATTGTGTGTTGTAAAAGAAAGTAGTTGCAGTTCTTCTTTTCTGAAGATTTGTTTCAATTGCTGCAATACTGATTGAGAGAAGGCAGGAATTGCAAAAAAATAAAACAAAATAAAATAGAGTTCGGAGGAGATTTTAGATAAATGATGTCTCTAACAAGGTGCAACCGCAACGAAAATATGAGTAATAGTAGAGTGAAAATTAAAGAGGATTAAAATTGCAAGGTATGAAGAGGAGGATCGATTACATTATACACAACAAGGGTGCAGTGCAGATAACATCACATCACATGGATGATTTGATTATTCAGCGGTAGAAGTAATAGTATTGTAATAATGAGGGAAGTGAGTGACATACAAATAAGGAGAAGCTAAAGATAATCGAATTCATCTTCCTTGAGATGAGCCAAGAACTTGACAGGACCACGACCTTGGATTTCAGTGACAAATTGAACCTTGTAAGGAAGATTGGCAGAGATTCGCTTACCGTTCCAGAGGCCAACGTACTGCTTGATCTCACCTTCCATACCCGTAAGGTCAAGCTCCGGAACCTTGGGGACGTGGTAAACCTTCACACCCTCCTTCACCTTAACCCGCGCTCCAACCTTCGCCTCTGCTGAAGTTGTCGACTCTTCCACCGCGTTTATGGCAACCTCGCACCGAACACCACGAACGAATTTGCTTTTCATTGCAACTGACAAAGGCATCTTCGTCGTCTTCCTCATATGCATCATCGTCGTCGATGAGCAATTACAGTTGCAGTAACAATTTGGGGACACGCTCACCATCGACGATGCCATAGCACCTGCTCTGAGCGCACTTGTGTTGTTCATCCTATCCTATCTTCTATCTTCTCTCTTGTCTTCTGCACGTCCAAATCAAGGGTTTCCTTGTTCCCTTTCCTTTCTTAACCTCCACCCCAAATTTTGTATAATGGATAAATAATCTCAGTATTATGTAGTTATCTTCTGATAATAATAAAAATAATAATCTAAGTCACACCCGGGAAGAGGACACGTGACCCATTCTGCAACACTCCTCCAATATCCATATCCATTCATCTCAATCATTCTTCTCCTCTTCTTTCGCATTTTGTTTGTAATTATTATGTTTATTCTTCCCTATTATTTTCGGACCTTTCTTTCCTAGGTTGCATCTACGTTTCATACTTATCATAACCACACACACCTTTTTTTCTTATTTCTTTTACTCTTTCTCAAATCATATTTGTTTTTTGAAGAAAAAATTTCGTAGATTTTGGCCTCTTACCGTCTCACCAATTTTCTTTAGACATCGTTCTTATTTACATCAATTACATATGGAAGCATATATGCATTCAAAAACTGTAATTTTATTGGGTCCGAAAAAATCTTTTTTCTACACTAGTGTGAAAAATAAAGTAACACTTTCCTATTATAATGATGTCTTTCTCTTTCTCTTTTAGTTCCAATAATTCTATTTTATTTTAGTAGTCAAATAAATATATTTGCTGTAGTAATTAAAAAAATGCAGATTAATTTCTCTTTTATTTGAGGAAAGGTCAACAGATTATAATTTGTCTTATTAATTAAACTGACATCAAGATACTCTTCCTGTATTGGAACCCTTCACAACTTTGTTCAATAACTATGGAGAGTGCTCAAAATAGATTCCTACTCAGTCCCGTTTTGCCAAGGTTTAACATCCACTTCTAGAGCTGGTAAAACAAATTTTCTTACTTGACCCTATAGAGTCCTTTAAAAAATTGTATCAACTAGATCTAGATATAATTTCCTTTCTGAATGGTCGATCACATTTACGTGGTTTGTATTTAGAAAAACTTTGAATGTACACCCGACAATATCTCAAGATTACACCATGCGGTGAAAACAGTAAATGGAGGAGACCAAACATGATAACCAGATATTGAGAAGCAAGATCACGATCAAAAGCTTTATAATAAGAAAATCAACTGACCATTCGAGGAAATGGTGATCATCAATACATTCAACCTTCTTGCTGCAGGAAGTGCATAAATGAGCAGTGTTTTTTTTTTTTCTATATATAAAACCAAAATAAGGAAGACAGGTAAGCAAGCAACAACAGATACATATAACCGGACCAAAAGATTTACAAAGCTCAGCTGTTACAGCGATAAGGAATTTTAAAGACAAATTGGGTATCTGGACTTGTATATGAGAAGGTACATTAAACTTCCCAGAACCCATAAAAGAATTGAAAAGAACTCAGTTATCATAAACGAAAGCGACCAATAAGTCTGCACTGTTCTGGAAGCATAGAAGAAATTACTTGTCCATTGAGCGCGAAAAGCTCACCATCAATACCGCATCCATTGTGAGTGTGCTTCCCAGGCTTTATCCTCACGGACTTTACCTACAACAGATTACCAGGATGCAGAAGTTTTAACAGATACATATGCTCAAATTACCAGGATAAAATAACAGCCAGATATGCTAACAAGGACATCATTCTAAGATACCCGTACCTACATAGTTCAAAACTAATCACAAATGTAAATTATAGTCTTCCGAGAAAGAAGACAAAAGATTGGAATATATATACACAAGCGCACACACAGAGTTACATCATTAGGTGGTTTTACCCAGTGTGTAGTCATCAGAATATATTAGTGTGAAAATCCAGTGATTTTCAACAGAGTTCACTGAGAAAACACGGAGTAAAACAACTACAAATGCAAATACCTTGACATATTCAACATATGGCAGTGAAAGATGTCGACCCATTTGTAGAAGTAAGAAAAATCTCAAGAGCCTCAATCTACCACTCCCATGAACCAAGAGCAAATCTAGTGTGCTATCATCGTGCTCAGCTTTGGGAGCAACCACCTGAGAGCTCTGAACTGTTCTACATGCATGGTTACAGACCAGAATGCCAAGAAATCGTCCCTTTGACACAACCCATTTGTCCCCAAAACGAGGCACAACCTCCTTTGTAGATCCCATTACCGTGTCATCTGATGGTCCTGGCAACTCAATTGGGTTTTCCACATCCCAATTAGGTTCAGCATCCCATTTTGGTTCAGCGTCCCAGATAGGACCAGGATCAGACAGTGTTGATGAAATATCCTCTCTATCATTTGTTGCAGTATTCCCCCATCGAGTGGTATCATGTGTTGTGGTCAATCCAGTCCATCCTTTATCATTCCTTGACTTAGATCTGGTTCTTGGCCAGTTTGGAGTTGTTGATAGAGGCAGCTGAGGATGGATAACTTCTGGCTCTGCTGTTACATTGCCCCTTCCAGATGATAGGCGTTTAGACTTTGGATCTAAACCGCGCACCAATTCAGAAGGTTCAGTGCTAGCATGGGTACTACTACAGGTATCCAGGTCCCCACCAGATATACGACTTGGAGTCATTATTGAGTCAATACTTGAAAGACTAGATGCTCTAGGCATTCCATCCTTATTTGATCTGCTCATGATGTCAGTACACAGATCTGACATGTCAACTACTTCCTTTTCACCAGAAATCTTTCCTTCTCTCTCTGTTTTCACAGCTGGAAGATATTCAACTTCATAGCTATAGCGTGGTAAGCACAGGAACTTGAAGAATCCAGCAACAAAATACCGTAGTGGACCAAAGCGCTTCTGATATTTTTCAGAAAGTTCCAACACTGAAATGTGAAAAATACATAAGACACTTAATGCCCATTTAAATTTGGGCCTTAAAAATTGTATCAGTGCATCAATCAACTACCTTCATGTTTAAATTCTAAATAAAGGTTTTATTTTCCCCTAGCACCATCTCATTAATTACCAAAGGTTACTAAAGAGAAAGGACTTTAACTAAAAAGTTTATTTATATTAAAGAACCATTCAAGAGCCTTCACTTAGAATGCTTGGTTCTTAACATGGTATTATTAATTGGTCATGAATTAAATCAATGCCAGAACCATTTTTCTAAAATTTGAATTTCAACACCTAGTGAGGTGGGCCTGTGCATTGTTTACGCTTCAGGGCAAAAAGGCTCTTGTCTAGAGAAGCATGTTAGACATAAAAGTTTATGACATGATTGGTTCTTGACAATAAAATCAACATTAAGGCCAATTATGGCCAAAAATTCCCAATACATACATGGTCTTCAAAATATAGAGCTAAGAACTAAAATTCAGCTGCTCAAGAAATGTAGCAACAATAAGAAACAAAGGAAAGAACAATGTAATAAAAGCAAACGATTTCCTTCATTTATCCTATAATTTCTGCCTTAGTAATAACTAAAAAAATGTATACACTTCATTCACTTACCATCACTAACAAAACCGTAATATGAGACTGTTAATCCATAGTGAATTTTATCAGTCTGCTGAATCCATTCAACAGCAAAGACATCAGTAGCAGTAAGACCCCCCTGAAACCAGAAACAGAATGTATTATGTCAGTATTTATTAATTATTAAGAGTAAGATTTCCAGAAATCTACACAACTGCCGACATGGCAAACAGAAGTGACATATTGCCAATAAATGTCCAACTATTTAACCAAAGAAAAGGGAAAAAAATTGTCGGCACTTAATTCGTTCTCTGAACAACTCATGTTTACAATTCGTCTTATATAGGTTGTAGAAGGAGAAGAATGTAACCCCCTCCTCACTCGCACATAGAGTCATTTCCATTCTTGGGGGATGAAATGTACTTATTTTTGCTTTCCTTTCAAACTATGACTAGACTATCTGGTATAAACAGATGCTAAAATGGATAAATCAGAAACTGAAAGCTGGTAATGAATGAGTGAACAGTTTTATCAATGCCTATTTAGAATGAATATCAATACAAAAAGAATATGGTCAACTTATATCAAGAACATGGATAGGAACCAATGTTATCGATGTCTGATCCTAACTATAAAAGGTATTAATTACATACCCATCACTTACTAGAAGAGCAAAAAATGAAAGAATGCTACCTTTACAATCGCCATTGCTGCAGAAATCGGATCTCTGACTCCAAGAACAGTCCATACGAGTGAATTATCAGAACCAGCCGGTATGATTCCAATAGGTATAGATATTCCTTCCTTTTGATTGTCTCTACTGAGGAGACCATTAAGAACCTACAGACCAACAATGTCATATAACTTGCCCATCATTAATGATGTTTGTATGTGTGTGATGATAAGAACAGTACTCCTATAAAAAGCACAACCTTTAATATCCTTATTCAAAAGATGATGGGGTATAAAATACACCATATTTGTGCCAATACACAGCACCTTAATAATTTGAAACAATTTATATAAATTATGAGGGACAGATACGATTGCATGAAAGGAGTTATTCTTTATTTATAGAGAAGGTATACACATTACACAATGATTGAATATAGATATTCAATACATCTTCACAATAGGAGACCCTTTCTTTTTGTATATTCTAACAGATGTTCTCAATTGGGTGATTCTAAGTCTGCTGATTGGGACATAATCAAGGGTAGGAAAGCAGGTACATATGAGGCTATGATTTTTTACCCCATTTTCTAAATAATACTATCTTCTTATTGAAGGAGGAAAGGAAACATTTTGGTGATTATCTCTCTGATCACTGATTTGAAAAATCAATGTGACTAAGCTTAATCCTATCAAGTAGAGTCAGCTTTATGAATTAAAAATGGGCACTGGGATTTTATGAAGACCATTTTTTTAATAAACACATTTAAAGCAAAGCTTTCTAAATGAGATCTTCATTGATGACCTCCTAAATGACCAAACCACCTTAGGTGAGTTTTTGTATCATCATATATTCAATAAACTCTTACCTCTCCAAAAAAAAGTTTTTATTCTATTCATGATCTGTTTTTTCTAGAGATATTCACTTTGGCAAGAAACTAAATCTCTTCCGGTCTGACTTGACTAAACTACATACTCTCAAATAAAGAAAGGAGAATGAAGGGTTTAGATTTTTCCGTGTAAACTTGTCATTGTCACTCCTTTTTCTGATTTCAAACTTGTTTATTGAACAATTTGCAAGGTTATATCATTTTAACAATCCCCAATGTGATGACTGACAGAATGTAATTTACTCCATCAAAAAACATTCTAGGATCAACATTTAATACTTAAGCACTAGTAGTGCGTACTCTTCTCTGAGGTAAGAAAGAGAAATTGTTAGGGAGAAAAAGAATAAAGGAAGAAACAAGATGAAAACCTATTGTGAAGCTTGAGACAAACTTTTTACAACAGAACGACAGCAAACCTCCTATCACTATATGTATATGCAAAAGAGGGTATGAAGGAAATAAATGCTCAAGAGGCCATGGGACGTATTATGATCACATCTGATCTAACTACCAGCAAGGCAGAGTAGTGGAAAGAGCGCTCAAATTCCGGTCTGATCATATTGGGGATATGAGAGGAAAAGTGTGGGGAATATAAATAATCGGTGGTGCATTTGGAGCAATATGCTTGAATTCATGGATTGTAATTGGTTTTCTTTCTATTTTAAATTAGTTTTAATACCAGTACTAGTATACATGTATTAGACACCCCTGTTCTGGTGTCAGTTGAGGAGAAGATGTACACATCACTCTTGGTGTTCCGTGTATGAACTAATCCAGTTCCTACCAAAACAACTAATAATTCCACTACCACTCTTATTTTGATGATGAAAGAAGCCTTGAACCGCTGGAATTTACACAAAAAGATATCCATTATTTTTTTCAATTAGTCCTAGATAGCTTATGATCCAGCACACAACACATGAAGGGCTTACCTCATTGATTATTCCATCACCACCAACACAGATAATTCCTGAAAGAAACGCCAGAGAAGTGGTATAAATGAAAAAAACATTTAAAAAGTAACAAAACAACACTCAGCACACGTGTAGACTAAAGAACAACGATTTTACCATCAGGGCAAGTGCTGATGTCCACACTTGATGCAAGATTTCTAGCATGACCCGCACATGTTGTTTTAACCACCTCCAATCTAAACCCAGCAAGCTGTCACAGTACATGCCGTAGATACATGTAAGAAAGTCTCATAAAGCATTATTTTATCCTTCCTATTGCATGTTATATATAAAATAGTACAAGTACTTAACTATAATGGTTGAAGTGTTGAAATCAAAGACTGATTTGACATAATATTAATAAAAATAGTAGTAATAATATGAAAGACCAATGTGTTGACAGACAATGAGAAACTAGACATAATATAGAAATTACTATAATTACCAGTCTTGCACAATGTCCTGCTGTTTTAAACAGTGAACATCTCTAATTTCATATTTGAAACCATAAAGTACAATATGCACAGTACCACAATGATGAAAATAACAATATATGCAGGACATAGAATCCAAGAAAGAGTATAGCATACCTTGAATATCGGTTCCACAATGCCATGGAAAACTTTACTTGAACGACCCCGACCTGATCGTGGATTTAAAATTACAAGCATCTTAGGTGGAGTTTTACATCTAAAGAGCAATTCTGGAGGGGTGTCTGATTGAAATAATTCTGAGGATGCCTGCTTCTTTGAGGACGATAAAGGGTGAGGAAGACAATTCACGAAACACTGTTGATCTGCAAATCCACCAACCCATTGCAGTGCTTCCTCTATGCTAGAAGCTATAAAGCGAAAGTCCTTGCGACTTCGTTGAGATTTTATGAAACAAGAAAGCCCACATGAAGCTTTTTTAAATGGGTACGAGTGCACTGTGAAATGTCTGAGACCAGCATTATAAGAAACCTGTTTAGAACACGGACTAAAACCAATTAGAATTTTTTTTTTCCCTAGCACCTACCACAAAAGTATTGAACCATAGCAAATGCATTACCGAGATAACATCATCAAGGTGCAGCACTTGGGAGCCCCAAGCCAAGGCCTTGCTTGTTAGTTTGGCATTTACAGCATCTTGGTTGGTAACGTCAGAAGTTTGTTGGGCATCAGCATTATTATTTGTAGAAATTTTTCTCTTATCCAAAACAAGTTTTCCAGAAAAAACAACGTATCCTAACAAATCAGACTTCTCATCTCCTCCTCCACCTGCTCCAATGTCAATCCTATGTTCGAAATTCTTGCTGTTGTCCTGATCATCCGGACGAATGGTAGTGGGGACACTGGACTTCCTGGAAGCCTTCACTTTGGCACGTTTTTCGGGGAAGACAATAGGAGAGGAATGCTCCCCCGTTGCTATCTGGGAACACAGTCCCAAGCGTCTTAGAGATTGCTGAGGTGAGGACAGCCTCAGTGCCGATGATATCTTATTATTACTATTAGTGCTGTTATTAGTACTACCAGTAGAATTCCGGTGCATATCTCTCATACTACCATCAATCACAAAAACACGCGAGGAGGAGAACCGAACATGCGCAAACGCATGACGCAAGGGCTGAGCCACCTTCTGTACGGGTAAAATTCCCGATTCCGGTGACAGATTACAGATTAGGGTTTTTATTCGACACTCTGCAGCTCAGATCGCGAATCAACGAGTGGATCTGTAAGCAATGAAATTGGTGCGTGTGATCCGAAGCATCAGTGAAATTGTCTTTCGCAAGCTCTCTTTTTCTTAGTTTGATAGCGTTAGGTGATATGAAGTAAATCTACAGAGAACAGAAACAGGGGTGGGTGAAGGAGGCACGGAACAGGTAGAGAGAGAGAGAGAGAGAGAGAGAGAGAGAGAGAGAGAGTAACAAACCAGTGATCGAGTGGCAGAGGGTGGATTCGAAAGCAGAAGCTTGAATTGAAGGGTTGAACTGTGTGTGTCTCTCCAATGGACGCTCGCTCAGGCGTAGCTTCAACCTCAACCTCAACCTCAACGCTACTTTCCTTTGCCGTCATCCGAGTGTGTTGAGTTGTGACAACATTTTTTATAATACTAAACTATTCAGTCTCAAACAAACACAACACCTGCCACTGTAACAGCTCAAACTCAATACCACCGATGTGATCATCTTTTACTCCAACTCCATTTCATTACACCAAATGGAATCAAATTATTCCATCCAATCACTTTAATCAATCTTCCATCACTACTCATCACATTATATTTATCAATTACTATTCCAAAATTCCTTCTTGTTATTTCTATATATTATCACTTTCAATCAAAATTTAAACCTTCTACTTACTTCCATTACAATATATTAACCTTTTTTTTTTCACTGGGAATTCAAAATAAGCACGATTTAAACCAACTTTTTTTAATAATTAATTAATTTCTTTATAAACTTAAATTGTCTTGTGTATATGTATGCTAATTAGTCTCTCAAATGAAATTTATTTTCTAAGTATTTTATTTTAATTAACTATAATTTAGCAAGGAACTGATTTCATTCTTTTTCTCTCTTTTTTCTTTCTCTTGAGTCTTTATTAAGGAATTTCTCAAAACAAATTTTAAGGATGAACAATAGTTACTATTTATTGTTAAATAATCAACCTTTATGGTACATATAAGAATGTCTAATTACATTGGAGAGAAGTTTCATTTTAGTAATATTACATATATGATATTACATAGTTATAGTACTTAACCCGTCCTCATCTGAAAAATAGAATATTAATATATAAACGAATATGTTATAGTTATAGATAGTATTTGCATGTTTTATTGATTAATACTATAAAATTAGTATGGTGATAAATGTATTTTTGATCATTTTAGTCTAAGTATACGTTTGAGCGAATGTTACAATCAATCTAAGTTGGTAATATCACTTAGGTGATAATAACCCTTCAATAACAAATCCCGATAATTACTTTATCCAAAGAAACATATTCGTTAATAAATACGAATAAAAATAAACATACTCGTAAGTAAAATAGGAAGTAAAACAAATATTTTTTTATTTATCTTTGTTACTTATAAATGTATTCATATTTACACCTTCAATTTAAAATTGTTGCTTTACACTGTAAATTTATTAAAACTAAATTTTTTTAGTTAAAGTACTCGGTCCTTATATTTATTAAAAAATATGAAGTGGGTCCTAATATTTTGATTAGTTTTGATTAAGTTTGTACTTTTGAAAATATAATGCAATTTGATCATTTTAATTAGTATTGTGTCAACAAAGTTATTCATATATCACGTGTCAGCTTTAAAAGAAAATTAAATAAATAAAAAAACATTAATTAACATGTGACACATTAGTTAACATTGTTGATACAAAATTAACGAAAATAATCAAATTACATTATATTTTAAGAATATGAACTCAATTGGAATTAGTGACAGATCTTGACCATTAATTTTAGAGACCAAACTAATATATTTAAAATTTATATATTTTATCACTATTGATAACATATCAATAATAATAATAATGGATACATAATTTAACATAATTATAACTATAAAAGAAATTAATGAATAATTCATCAATAATTAAGTCAAAACTACAATTTTTAGTTATATTCTTTTAATGTAATTGTGTGCAAAAAAATTATTTTCCATTTTATTTCATAATCTTGTTTGACAAAAAAAAATCAAGTAAAATGTATTTTTTATTCTTGTGAAATATTCATATAGTTCAAAGATGACTAATAGATTTTACAAATTTGAATAATTAAAAGTATTAATAGTAAAATACTGAAGTTAAAATTTAAAATTATTTTTCTATTGGATATGATATTACCAATTTAGTTACAAAACTATTAATTAATAGTAAGTGAGAAGTAAAAGGGTGATAATAAATACTATTATTCTTTTTAAATTCAATAATTAATTTAGTTTTATCTATAATTAAATAATTTATTTAAAATCATAAATATATCAATAAGTAAAATATGAAAAAAATTTGGGAAAGAATCATGTGAACCGACTAAGGTATGTGAACGGGACTAATCAAAATATAAGGACTTATTTAATATTTTTGATCAATAATACAGGTAGTATTTTAATGTCAATTATATATATATATATATATATATATATATATATATTTCATTTATTAAAAGGTATTATACAATGTGATTAACTTTTCTCTAAAATAAATAAAGTTAAAATATAATTTATTAGACATTGTAGTGTATTTCTTTTAATAATTTTATATCTTTGTCATGATTATCTTTTATTTCTTTACACTTACCACTTTTGTCTGATGAAGTAAATTTGTTAACCGCAGAAATTTTGATAATATCCATATAGTTTTATTTACTTGATTTCTATTGTTATCGTTTTTGTTGTTTTGAATAACTTATATTTCAATTTATAAATTTGTTATCGATTTTTTTTTCTCAAAAATTTAAAATAACATTTTGTTTTTGTCATTTTTATTCATAACCTTGATAATATTTAATTTGTTTATATGTACAGAATGACAACAATGTAGTCTGGTCCGACAAGTTAAACAAAGTTATATTCTATAATAAAACAAGTCTTGGACATGAACATTAAGATTAAGATGCAAATCAACCGCATCTTAGTGATAAAAAAAATAGTGTAATAGTCCAATAAAAAACAGTCTAATAAAAAATAATCCAAACAGTCCAAAAGAGTTCAAAAATTGGTTCATTCGTGAATTTACAAGTTGAAGTTTAAGAGTGTAGGTTATGTGGGCCTGCGGGCCACCCCGCTCCGCTGCGCCTTTGGCTAGCGTGGGTTGCGAGCTATACGGCTAGCGGACTCAATACCTCGGTCCGTCCCACATTTTTTTGGCAGACTGACCCACTGGATTAAGACCACATTGTTATCCCTATTTATATGTGTATTTTGTATAAGACCAAAATCGTAAAATAAAATTGTTTTAATTGTTATTAAGATTAAGAAAAGTTATGAAATTTATTTAATTATCATTTACAAAATTATGTTAATAAAATTACAAAAAATTATGATTTATTTTACTGTACGAATAATAATGAAATGTACATATGTGATGACCTAAACATATTATATTACGCTTGATAAATATATAGAAAAATATTCTTTGACACCATTTGACAACTTTTACAAAAATAAAATAGTCTCGACAAGAATTACCTTTTATATTTTTAGAAGAAAATAAAGTAAATAGTATTAAGAGATAATGTCAAATAATAGTAAAAATAGATGTAGTGTCAAAATATTAGTGTACTTAATACATATAATTGTGTAGTCAATGAATCTTATTCGATATAAGAAAAATATTAAATAATTTAACTAATCACAAACAAAATTGAAATCTCATTTTATAATTGATATGCTAATAGCACAATTTTCATTCATTATATTTTGAGATATTTATTCTATTTGTAGATATTGTTTTATTTTATTTAGTTATTAAACTCACGAAAAAAACAAAAATTTTAAAATTCAACTTTAAATTCTTACTAATTTTTTGCTGTACATTCCATTTAAAAAAAAAAACTTATTTCAACAATGAATAATAATAACAGTATCAATGTATTACATTTTTATAACTTTCTTCTATGTTTCATTAAATTGTTATACATATAATTATAATAATAATTTACATTCTAAATTAGTTTACAAAATTCAAATTTAAATTATACTCAACATTTCCTATTCTTTATTAAGATATATAGTCTTTTTTTTTCATTCTTTTAATCCAAATTAAAATTTAATTTCACATTTGTAACTATTACTTTTAATTTCAATTATATTTTACATTTTTCCTCCCTTCCATTTTTTACCATTTAAAAGAATAAAAAGCCTTAGACGAAATTCGTTTTTTCAGAGATCCAATTACCATCTGTTATGAACACAGTGAGTGTTTCAGTTTCACATTAGAGATCCAGTTCTACTCTTTTTTGAAACTAAAATTCTCAACGTAAATCCTTAAAATAATTTAATTAGGCTTAAGTCTATTTTGGGATTTTTTTTTCAAAAGGGTTTAGTTAGGAAAAAAAAAACTAAAAAAAGTGCTAACTGCATATTCTAAAATAAAATTTGAAAATAAGTTATGAAAAAAAAAGGGTACAGGTGGAATGAACAGTGGTTGTGATGTGAGTGAGTGAAAGATGATGAATGATTAGAGAAAGGTAGCTAAAGATGAGAAAGGTGAAGGGAGTCCATTGGAGTTGAGTTTTGTTGTGTGGTCTTTTCAATTTTGATTTGCGGAGGGAGGATAAAACGTGGAACGTAGCTTTCACATTTTTATTTACATATTTTCCTTCTTTTTCTTTTTTTCTATCTATTTTTACAAATATATTTTGAACCTTCCCACTCTCAGGTTAATTTGAACATAAGCATTACGATTACCGACTACCGAGGGACACGGTCACGCAGAGATCGTGAAAGCGCCGAGCAGTTCCAGCTTTTGGCTCCCACGCTCACTCGCTCACTCACTCACTCACTCAGTCGCAGATCCAAGGAAGTGGTGAAGCCCTCGCTCCCCGCGACGGCGGCGTTAGCATTATTACTTGTAATTCGTAAACCTTTCAGGCTTGTCGCATGCGCAGTCTCACACTCTCTGGTTGTGGACAAGTTTGAGAAGAACAAGCACAAGTGAATGTATCTGTGTATGTGTGTTACTTGTTTGAATCATGTTGTGTGAACTCTGAAGTGAAGCAATCTCTTCTGCTACTGCAACTGCAACTGCAACCAACCGCTGTTTACCTAATAAGAACAAGAGTAAAAAAGGAGGTTAGGTTAGGTTCGGTTGGTCTTTGTTTCATTTCAGTTTCACTCTCTCCATTTTGATCTGCCGTGACCGACATTTTTTTTGTCAGCTGTGGGTAGCGAAGATCTGAGAATCTCTGTGGACCGAATTAGATCTCGGGACTCGAATGTCTCTAATCGGGAGCTGCTGTTCCTGCCGCAACTGCAATTGCTAGGGTTTTTTTATTCATACCGATGACTACCAAACGCGCTTACAAGCTTCGTATCCTTCTTGTCATTTCTGCATTTTGTTTGATCTATGCTGTGCTCTTGCCCTTCATTGTTTTTTTCATCTACAGATCTCTCTGCTATCTGTTGCCCTCTTTGCTTTCGTTATTCTATTGTTGTGTGTGTGTGGGTTATGGTTGGTACTTGCTGGTTGGGTTGGCCTTGACGAGTTATGTTCAGAGGAATTTGTAGCACATGCTTCTTCTGTCAACTGCCTCAAGATTGGACGTAAATCATCCAGGGTTCTTGTCACTGGAGGTGAAGACCACAAGGTCAATCTTTGGGCTATTGGCAAACCTAACGCTATACTGGTTCGTTCTCCTCTTTTCTCCTCGTCTTTTTTAGTTGCGCCTTAATTATTAGCATTGTTTTCCTTGTGCCGGCCTCTTGTTCCCTCTCACATTTGAAACTCATTTTTAATTATTTGGAGCTGCTCCAAGCTAGTTTGCACAGTAACTGGTCACTGATGAAAATGGTGTTGCATGAAAACTTCTTGTCATGTTTTCATGGGATTAATTTTCTTCTGAAGTTATTCTTAATGTCACATCATGACATCATCGTTTCCATTTCTTTTATTTAGGTTTGTTACATATTGTGAATATGCTCGTTGTATTCGGGCTTTGGTTTAGTTGGTTAGGATTAAATTTAAAAATTTTAAAGCTAGAAATTATCCCTTTTTGCTGTTTTTGTTTTGACATATGGTATATATATATATTTGAGATTGTGTGAAGGAGATTCCTCTCTCAAATGTTCAAAGTGAGTGGATTCCATTTTTTTTTCTGGTTTCAGTTGAAAATAACCCAATATGTGCTGCTTATCCCATTCTGACAAGTTCAACCCAATATGGTACTCAATTTTTAGCTATTGGGATGTCCTCTTGGCCGTTGGGAACAACTGATCAGTTTCTTATCTAAATGCATTCTTTTTCTTGTTTTTATACCAATGATGCTGCCATCATCTTTTTATTTACTTTTGTCTGTCTCATTTATATTTTACAGAAAAATATTCCTGTAGAAAAGAGAATGTTTGTTTCTCTATTTTCAGTAAGAGCTGTTTCCCGTTTTGCAGAGTTTGTCAGGACATTCTAGTGGAATAGACTCCGTAAGCTTTGATTCCTCTGAAGTCTTGGTAGCCGCTGGAGCTGCAAGTGGCACTATCAAACTTTGGGACTTAGAAGAGGCAAAGAGTACGCAGTTTCTTGCCATTCACTTTAAATGGTCTTAATTCACTGATGAAAAGAGATTTGATTAGTCTCACATAATTTATTCAGTATTTTTACCACAAGTTTTTTGCCCATACCGATAAATTTAGTCTTTGACTTGCTGTGTTTCTTTTGGCAGTTGTTCGTACTCTTACTGGTCATAGGTCCAATTGTACATCAGTGGACTTTCATCCATTTGGAGAATTCTTTGCATCTGGTTCTTTAGACACCAATCTTAAGATATGGGACATCAGAAAGAAGGGTTGTATCCATACATACAAGGGTCACACTCGAGGGGTCAATGCAATCAGGTTTACCCCAGATGGACGCTGGGTTGTTTCAGGTGGAGAGGACAATACTGTAAAGGTTAGAATTGCTTTCCCTTATCATGGTATTAGCAGAGTCAGATTCAATATATAGGTTTCCCTTGCATGGTTGGTCAACTATACAAGGAAAAAGTAGTCAATCATATTGAACCATATATACCTATGTCTTGCATGGTTTGCCTCAAATAAAAATAATTAACCATGGAATGAAAACTGCTGGGTGATGTACATGATGATGAATACCCTCAATGAAAAATAGCAAGTTCAGGTGTCTACTTTTGTAACCTGTTTCATGAAATGCTGGTAAAAAAATTCAGAGGTTGAAAGAACTGAAAGAGAATATAAGTTCTGATTTTATTGATATTCTGATATCTGAATACAGAGAACATATTTTAATAGTACAGAGATAGGGGCAGTTAAGTAACTACCAATAACAGAAAATACAGCTGGCATATCCACTTGCTTAGCTGGCAGAATATCCTATACTAATTTGGGTATATTTGGACAAACTTACTAAAAGGACTTCTAAGAGATGAAAAGGAGAAGAAAAAAATTAGATCAGCGTCTTCAAAAGTTAAAATTAGCTTTTGGACAAGTTAAAAGATAAAAAGTTGGAATAGCTATATGAGAGAGCTTGTACAAATTAACTTGTGCGTAAGTTAATTCTACCTTCTAGAGAAACTCATTTCAATATCTTTCCTAGAAGTCCTTTTAGAGAAGTTTGTCCAAACATGTACCTTAATACAGAATATACATGTTTATCTCTTTACTGTTACACAAAGCAGTAGCTAAGAAAAGTCTTATACTCTATTACTGGGTGTGTGTGAGAGAACAAATATAGAAGTGAGTATAACAAACATGATAATTTGAGGTTGTACGCATAATATGGTAGTACAGGTGAAAATAATAAACATGATAACCTGAAGGTATACACATGGTAATGGTAGTAAAGATAAAACAAGAAATTAAGCTGTCTGTGGCGGGATTCGCAAAATTATTGGTGTACTTGAGGGCAGCTAGGGCTGTATTGTGGACTGCTACTTCTTCAGAGACTGTGAATGGGAATGTAGTCTTGTTGTGTTAGGTGCCGTGTAGATTTCTTGAGGTGTCTGCTCTTTAGTGGTCTGCAGAATGGTCTTATTGAAGCTTATATTACTCTTCCTATCACAATCCAACCAATAGAAAATTTATTTGTAAAAATGCAAAGTGCACCTTAACTTCCATGGCTTTTTATAAAAGGTTATGAAAAAATAAAGGGGCTAAAATTTTGTGGTTGTGTTCTGTTTATGCATTCATTTTGTGCATTTGATTGGAGGGAAATACTTGCATTACTTTAATGTTTTCCTTTGCCGTAAACTACCTCTAGAATGTGATGATATTTAGCCTTTCTTTGCATGTGGCTATTTCAGAGTTACTTGTTCAAAGTGACGTGAAGATAGTTTGGGCACCCTTACTGCGTTCTTGAGTATACTTACTATCATTACTTTTTAATATCTTTCTCCTCTTGTTTTGGTTGATATTTTGTTGTATATTTAAATAAGTTTGTTTCTCCAAGTGGCGTGTAGAGAGAATGGACAGCTTGCTGCGTTCTTGAGTCTACTTTTAGCGATTACGTTTTTTCTAATATTTTTCTCCTATGTGTGTTTGTTATATAGAAGAAATGTTCCCTTTGCTGCTGAGTTGGGAGCAAATAATCTAATCTTCACTTAATATAGACTTTAGTATGACTTCTTGAAAAAGTCTGTAAAATTTTATATTCGTTATCATGGACTTGGTGCATAGTATGCAATATATCTATCTTAATATTTTGATTAATTGTGATTAATGTAATTTTGGCATGTATGGTTGTACTACATTTGCAAATGAGAATCTATTGTTTTTTTCAAACAATTATCTAAATTATAATGTATATTTTTGCAGTTATGGGATCTGACTGCAGGGAAGCTCTTGCATGACTTTAAATGTCACGAAGGCCAGATCCAGTGTATAGATTTTCATCCCAATGAGTTTCTACTAGCAACAGGTTAGTCTTACTTCTCTGATGAAATCATGAAAATAAGTACCTTTCTCTACCTTAGCAAGAGAGGGTGTGTGTGGTTGGTTTGTTATTTGTTTTCATTTTCAGTTGATATGTTTTCTTTAATGATTACAATTACAAAAACATGAATTATTTTCATTTTGTTTTCGGTTTTTGTGGTTGCATTACTTTAATTGTGAGTGAAAACATGTCATTTGAATGTAAAAACAAAACAAACATGGTGTTTGAACTTTATCCAGGTTCAAGATGTTTTTTCATGTGCTGCTTGGAGCTTTTGCAATAATTTATTTTGTAAGCTTTTGTTTTAGCTTATGAAAATTGTTATTACACTCCCGTTAGTTAGGAATATGGCCAAAGTAGACCTTCTAAGACTTGAACTTATTGTGTTTTGTTTGTGGAAGCTTTTTTTTGTTAATTTCAGTGAATTCGAGTTTAATTTTATTTCATTTATCCCTCCCTTCTCATATTTAGGTTCGGCAGATAGAACAGTAAAATTCTGGGACCTTGAAACCTTTGAGCTTATTGGTTCGGCTGGTCCTGAGGTACTTTTTATTATAGGAAATTGACCATTTTCTTCAGGATGATCAGTTTACGATCAATCTGTCAAGTTAATTTTGGTTTATTTGGACTATTTTTTCTTATGTTAGACATCTGGAGTGCGTTCTCTTACTTTTAGTCCTGACGGGAGGACCTTGCTTTGTGGTTTACACGAGAGTTTAAAGGTAAGCTCTTTTTTTGGTTTATTTATGAGGTAAATCATTTATGAAGGTTATAATGTTCTGCTTGGTTCTGTTTAGGTTTTCTCGTGGGAACCTATAAGATGCCATGATATGGTGGAAGTGGGTTGGTCTAAATTGTCAGATCTTAATGTTCATGAAGGAAAACTTCTTGGCTGCTCATACAATCAAAGCTGTGTTGGAGTCTGGGTGGTGGACATCTCGGTAAAGGCACTTATCTTCAAGAGAAAATTTCGCTTCTTATAGGAATTGTTGCCTTGTATTTGATACCACTTAATACTAATGTGCCTCTTTTACATTTCTGATCTCTTGTCCAGCGTATAGAACCATATGCACTTAATAGTGTGAACCATCTAAATGGTCATTCAGAAACTAAATCCTCAGGAGGAAATATGACTGTTCTGAATGAGATCAGTGCTAAGGCTAGGCTACCTGTTTCACAAAATCCAGATCAATTACTAAAAGAAACGAGATCTCTTGGAAGGTTGTCAGTTTCTTCTCAAGATTCAGACCCCTTAAAGGAGGGAAAATGTTTGCCATGTATACATCCTTCCTCATTTTTCAATTTCTTATTTTGTTTTTTGAATTTGTTCTAGTCAATTTTTCGTGTAATCTTTTGTATCTGGATCCATTTGGATCATGTTATCAATTAATCACTGCTCACTCACTATGTGACTTATGGATTGCATGAAGCCTCAGGAAGTGCACCAAGTACTCCTCAAAGGATCAATTTGAACTCTGGTCCCAAAACAGTACCTGGTGGTTCAACCACAGTGGTTAATACAACAGCTCAGAAAAGGAGTTCTTTGAAATCTCATACAACATCCAATGTTCCAATTGTCAATAAATCAGATATTATACCGGTAATTGTCCCCAGAACTAGCTTGAGGTCATCCGAGCCTGTAGCTGATTCTAGAAAAGAAGTTGGAGTTGCTGGAAGAACAATGCCATTCCCCTTACAATCAAAGGCAACAGATATGCGTAAATTTCCGAATAATAGAGATGACATGGATAAGCCCCTTCCTTCTCCTCTGACTGAATCTGCAGCATCTAAGAGCAGTGAATTAAGTGGTTTTGCAGATAAAAGTAATTTCCCTGCTTCTGTAAGCTCCACGCAAGGTATTTCTACATCTTTTAAAGGCTTAAATTATGCTAGGTGTCTTGAGACTAGTAAATATGAATAAATTCATTGAGCTCTGTGCTAGTAATCAGCATGAAGTTTTACATCTCCTATATTCACACAGCTTGTTTTCCATTGATATTTATGCAATATGTTTTCTAGTCCTAATCTATTTAACTGTGAGTTGTACTGTTAATATTATTGCAATTGTCTAAGTTTTGGTCAAATGGTTGTGAACCATAGTATTAGAACCTCATTATCATCACACCATATAATCTAATACATTTACTAGGAGTTTGCTTACTCTCTTTTACTCCTTCCATATCTAAATCTTGTGATTTCAACAGAGTTATGGATGGTTTTTTATGAATTAGCGTAGCTGTGAACATGTGCTTTATTGCCATGTAACAAACTTTCGACGTCTGAAGGAGGCCATTTTTAAGTACTTTGTAACTCAAGCTTTTAAGTGAATTTTTTGGCAAAAATTTCTCGTTTCTCTAGATATTATCTTATCTGAATACATGTCATGTTCATGAGCTTCAAATCCCTGGTGTTGCTCACAATAATAAAGTAATAGAAGTGTGAGATGGGAATTTGTTTTGGAGAAGATAAACTTGGATTGATTTATATGCCTCACCAGTGAACAAAAGAAACTTTGTATATAGGTGAGATCTGTGCTATGGCTGTGTGGCAAAAGCCGACGTTGACCTATAATTACTATGGCAAACCATTCTTGTTTTATGCTTTGGGCTACCATGAATGTGGATGCCATAAGAAAAGATGCCATGCTTTCCCAGTCTTTCTTACATCTAAAAGTAATATGCTCTTAATAATTGCGAGACTTAGGTCTCAAAACATAGCGTTAACTTGCTGGAAGCTGTAACTTTGAAAGTGATTTGCATATTAGGAACGATTTGGGGTGTATCAATGCATCGCAATTTTCGTGTTATGGGAAGGACCTTTGCATAAGTTTTCTTTTGTTGTCTGGTTGTAGCTGTTTGATCTCTGTTTGATTTTTCATGGACATTGAGTACAATTACAATGCTATAATGAGACTAAACGTAGACAATGTACTAAGGCAAAATGGTGTGAAGGTCCACTGCCTCATGTTATGGTTTTTACAATGATTGATGAGCATTTGTTTGTGAAAATCTGGATGTGTTTACCCTGTTGGATGGTGTATTAATGGTGTTTAGAATTCCATCCTGTTCCAGATGAATCTCGAAGCTTGAAAGTGAACAGGGATGTATGTTCTGTGGAAGTGCAAAAAGGAGGTATCTTTCTTTTTGTGAACTGTTGGTTGTCATTTCATTAATTTAAATGTTTTCTTAATTTTATACTCTTTATAAAATATAGGGAGAATGCGGTCACTTCTCAATTTAGAAAAGAGGGAACGACCTCTAAATTATGAAGGACCTAGACAAGGGATTTCTCACGGAAGGATATCATCAGTTCATGTGCTTCCTTTCAGTGGGGTATTATACCAATTCTATTGTTTGCTATAATAATTTGTAGCCTTTTTTATATCTATTTTGTGTAACTTATGATGATTAATGCATCATAGCTTTGTTTACTGACACACTTAAAGAACACTTAAAAAATACTGGTATAATCGATCCATTTCTTTCGTTTTGTAAGAATGTGCTGAAACTTATTTTATTTGGGACAGGGCAATCAAGTTAGCATCAGAGAGTAAGTAGGCCACTATATAGTTATACTCATTTTGTATCTGCACCCTTTCTATTATAAGGGCAAGGGGGACCTCTGATTATTTTCTTGACATATGGTTGTGGAAGGAAAGTACTGCCGTAATATGATGGGAACTAATTACAAATGAAATATACAAATAAAAACACTAGGATTTCAGGTCCTCACAAAAATAGATTCTGCAAATCTCAGACCGCAACCAAAGATTACTGAAAGGAAGAAAACAAAAGCACTTTAATGTCCTTGACCCTCACTTACTTTGCCTATATTACTACTTTTTTCCCTACCTTTCTAATTTAAAACGCCTTATATATCCCCTCTCTTCCTTCTTAGTTCATAATTTCTCCCTGCCCTTTATTTGTTTTCCTTTTACTTGGTGGATGTAATTTCCTTATTCCTCAAAGTTATACAGAGACATTCTACTGAGAAGGCTACAGTTTCTGCTACTGATGAAGATTCCATTGCTGATGTGATGGAACAACATGATGAATTTCTCAGTTCAATGATGGCTCGTTCAGCTAAGTTACAGGTATTGATGGTTTAATTATGATTTCATGAATATTTTTCAGAGTCCCTTGAATTTATTTAGATTTGTCTTACTGCTATCTGTTCTATGATGATGAGCAAGAGTCTTTGAATGTTGAGTGTCAACTGGTCAGGGAACTTGATGTGCTTCAGCATTCTTTTTCTTCTCTCAGATTAGAGAAAAAATGGATCTAGAGGAGAGAATTTCATATGATCAGAGGATAATATGTATAGGAATTTAGGTAGGGAAGGAGAAAAGAGAAAACAAGCTCCCTATTATAGAATATAATATTCATATTTGGTGTTTATTGATGTGTCACAAAAGACAACTGTAACCCTTTTTAATAAATGATATACTAATATTACTCTGGTAAGCCTAATTTGAGGAAGTGGATCATGATATATTATGAAATATTGAAGCATGAAAAACACTTCTAAGAGATCGATCATTCCAGATATTATGAGATATTTTCTAGATAAATGATTTCTCACTATACCATCCTATAGAGTTTGGAGTCTACCACAAACTTAACCTGGTGTTCACAAGAAGAAACATATGAATTGACAATGCTTGATCATAACTTTATATATTAAATGAAGAAACCTGCTTAGAAAGCTAGTAACCAGAAGCTAAGGCCATTTTATCCCATGAAAAGATGAAATAGCAAATATTTATCTCAGAAAGTTCTATCATTGCTCTATAATTGTTTATTTGTGGAACAACTACAACTAACTGAACCGTTCTGAAGTTTGAATCGTGTTCCTTTTTTTTTTCTCGGTGAATTCAATCATACCAATTTGTAGAATCCACAGCCTGACGCAGAGCAATTTCCAAATAAAGCAAAACGAGAAATTGGTTTTTGTACGAAAAGATAAATTCCCTTCAATAAACATTTAGAATTTACTTAAATAGAATTTTGGTACCTGACCCATTCCTACTTGCAATTATTCATTTGCTGAACTTTGAAAGCATTATATTGCAGATGGTCTTCAGATGTTGGGAAAGGAATGATGTTAACGAGGTCATTGGCATAATGACAAAGATGGATGATCATGCTGTGAGCATAGTGTTTTTTTTTTTTTTTTTTTTTTTTTGTCATTATTGCATACCATTATTAAATCTTGACCTTACCGTGGTATTGTTAATATGTATGCATAATTTTCTTATATAAATATTAAAGTTGATGAAACTCCTGTGATTGGTTTTTATTCCAGGTGATTGCGGATGTTGTTAGCATTATAATGGAAAAAATTGATATCATTACACTTGATATATGCACTGGTCTTCTACCACTTCTAGCCGACCTTCTACAAAGTGAAATGGAAAGGTGAGTGATATCTCTTCTGATTCAAGGCAGCATTTTAAATGCTTTGTGCTGGACCAATGCATTATAGAGGACATAAAATATTGTTAAAAGTAAGATAAAGTGATAGTTACATGGTTTATGAAATGTTTCTTTCATGCGTTCAGTGTCATCCGCACTAGTATAACAGTTGTTATATAAACCAGATTTCCGTGGGAATGGGGCGACAACTATTTTTTGAGAAAACAGGTGGTTTGGAATAATCCAATGTGGGTAACCAACCAGGGCCTTGATTTACCTTGTTTGAATTTTCTTGGATAACATTTTTTATCAACACCAGTACTAACCGGTGTGGAAGGTATTCCACGACAGCAAGAATGAGGAGGCCATTTTGGGGATTTAAGGGAAAGGAGTGGATCATAAATTAAATGGATTACTTTTGCTTGACATTTTTATTAAATATATTTTCTCTAAATTTTGTGTATTGAACCATCTTTTGGGCTCTTTTAGCAGTATTATGCAGTAACTTTAAGTGTTAACATTTCTTACTCTGTGGAGAAAGAAAAAATTATCCAAGGAGAGAAGTTACGGGGATCCATGGAGTGCCACTGATAAGTAATCTTAGTTTAAACTGCAACTGGTCCTTGATATTAATTCGTTAATTTAGTGGTAGTTTGATTTCACCTTAATTTTACTTTGTTTCCTATGCAACTTTTGAAAATAGGAAATAAAATGGTATTTTGTAACTAAAGTTGAAAATAGATTTTTTCTCGAACCAAGCGTTCCCTTAATTCTGTGATATGTTACAATTCTATTCTCAAGCAAGTACAAGTTTCTTCTCAATGTTTGTTTCAGAAGACAATTGATGAGTACCATACATGACAGTCTGAGGTTCTATTTATTCACTTCTCTTGCAAGCACCCTAGTTTTGTTTAGGAATCTCTTTGGGAAACTTAATTCCTTCTATTATTTGAAGGAATCAATAACTAAGTGTAAGAACTAAGTTTTGCTGGATTTTGACAGTTATTGATTCTTCTGGTCCTTATACATTACAAACAAATACATAATTCACCAATACCAATAAAGAAGTTAATTTTAATAAACAATGTCAAAAATTTAAATTTTATTCTAGAAATACCTATAAAATTAAATGGTTTAAGTAGTAGTTATATGTAATGACATTATTAATGTAATAATTTTTTCAACCTGTGAGTATGACTTGCATGTTAGTTAGTAATCCAATAACTCATCTACTCATGGGAAATGAGTGGTGGTTTCATTAATAGACTTCAGAATAAATTAAGTGTATAAGACAATAATAAATAAATACATTTGAAAGGGCTCTTATCTTATAATTATGACAAAAAATGTTTCCAATTTCTTTCTTGTATAAAGAATTAGTAGTGTTTCTTTCATGGATCTTGTCTATCGTCTTTTTTCCTTGGATAGATTAATTAGTAGGTCCATCCTTGTTGTTTTGTTAAATTTTTATGAAATCCCAATAATTTGAAAGATTTTAACGGAATCCCCTGTACTTCTAAAAAAACCTATTTTTATTAAACAATTTTATTTTTCCTAAATTATAAAGACTTATTTGAAGACTTAGATAGCTGGTGGTATTTTATTTGACACTCATAACACAAGTTGATGAAACAATAAACTTTATGCGTAGTCTTGTATGTATGTATAACTTAACTAAAGTTAATAGCTGCCAGCAAGTACGACCAGTTTAAGAATTAACAGAGACTGTTAAAACTTTGAAAGTTCAGTAAACTATGAAAACCTTTGGCTCTTTATTGCATGTTTCATGACTAACCATCAATAATATGGAATCATTTATCTAATAAACACTACAAGTAATCATTTATAATGTGTCTTGGGCATTCGTGTTTAAATCAGCTGTACCCTTAATATTTTCCAGTGACAAAATCTTCACCAATTTTGTAATTGTATCCGTATAGAAGATGAGTAATTTTGATGTTTTTATATTTTTAAATTATAATTCGATAGATTTAGTTGTGCTGACAAATTTTATATTCATATCTTTGTAGACATCAGGGAATATCCTTGGAAATGCTATTGAAACTGGTCAGAATATTTGGTTCGGTAATCTATTCTACTGTATCAGCTCCACTACCCGTTGGTGTCGATATTGAAGCAGAGAAAAGGTTTTGTTAATTCCTCAGAGATTTTTATATGTATAAATAGTGTACACACACACACACACACATATATATACTCGTTCATTTTATGCTGCTTGTTAATGTGGTCAGGCTAGAACGTTGCAACCTCTGCTTCCCAGAACTTGAAAAAGTCAAACGTTTTTTACCTTCTCTTTCGAGGTATCAGTTCAACTTTATTTTTTGGCTTGAATGGAAAAAAAATGTCTATTTATTTAAGCCGGATTTGGCAATGCTAGTTTGGCTTGAACTCATTGTTTGTTGTCTCTTCACCTGTAGAAGAGGAGGATCAGTTGCAAAATCTGCACACGAGTTGAATCTGGCTTTACAGGATGTTTCATGATCCTGTCGTGGTTCAATGATCTCTGTTGCTCATGTTTTGCCGGTGCTTTTGGGGGTTTTGTGCATTTTAAAGATTTAAACCTCTAAACAAGCCACGGAATAGTTTGATGCATTGTCCTCTGGCGTCGAAAAAAGCCTTTTCATGTATGTACATTTATTGCCGGTGAAAGTTCATGGAAATTGATTAGTGGAGGCACTGATAACTGCTAATTCTGCGACATATACTCGAAGCTAAAGCTTATGAGACATGTCACCCTCTGCTGATGGTTGCACAGCTGACTTAACCAGTCGTCATCTGCTTCATGTGAAGATCTGAGTCCATTCCACAACTAACCCAATATGTGGCGCAAGATACTACTGCCTGTCTATTCTCATTTCGAAATTTCGTGATTTTTGTTATGGTTCTTTAAGTGCCGATATTCATAGTGAGTGGCGCCGTTCATATTTCTATTTGTAGCATATTCTTGTATGATTTTCTTTCAATGCTTTTGCTTGAATATGACAATGGATTAGTGTCTTGTATGCCCTATGGGATCATAGCCATTCAAAATGATTAAGTATTATTCATGGACTATCTACATATGAACTTTTCAGAATTCCCATATTTTAGGCTATTTAAAACCGGACTCAGACTAATCTTTGAAGACAATTGTCTTGTGTTTGAATGAGACAATTTAATGAAATAATTTATTTATTTAAAGAATTTGAAATTCTTTGAAATAAAATGATTTGTTTGGATGAATAGTGAAATTAAAGGAAATTGAAATTGAGAAATTTAAGAAAATATTTTAAATAATTAAAATAATAGAATTTGAAATTCACTCAAGAGAAGGAAATTAAAATTACCCTTCTTTTCATTTCACTCACAAAGGTTGAGTTGAATTAACTTTGATTGAAGGTTGAGTTGAGTTAATCCAGAATGAAGGTTGAGGTAAGTCTGTATGAGCTGAATTGACCTGGGTTGAAGGTACAACTGGATGGTTCAGGTTGAAGGTTGATTCGAGTGGGTCCAAACCCAAGTCATGCTATGTCAATTTAGACTAAAGTTGAGCCAAGTCAACCCAAGTCAAAGGTTGAGTTGAGTCGGCTTAAGTTAAAGGTCAAACTGAGTTGAGTCAGGTCGAAGGTCGAGTCGAGTTGGATTATGCTGAAGGTCGAGTTGAGTCGTCCAAAGTCAATGGTCGAGTCGGGCAAACCCGGGTTGAAGGTTGAGATTAGATGGCCCAGGCCGAAGTCAAGCCAAGTTGGTTTGATTCAAAGTCGAGTCAAGTTCGGTCGTACCGAAGTCAAGTTGCGTTCACCTAGGTCAAAGTTGAGCTGAGTTAACTTGAGTCGAAGGTCAAAACGAGTTGATCTAAGTCGAAGTTCGAATCAAGTTGACCCTGGCTGAATGTCAAGCCAAGTCGGCCAAGCCAAGTTGATGGGTGAGCCGAGTCGGGTCGGGCTGAAAGTGGAGTCAAGTTGACCCGGGTCGAAGGTTGAATCAAGTTAAATTTGTCCAGATTGAAGGTCAAGTAGAGTTGGCCCAACTCAAAGGTCGATCCGAGTTAGCCCAGATTAAATCTTTATGAGTCGATCCAAACTAAAAGTCGAGACAAGTCATCCTGGATCAAAAGTCAAACTAACTTAACTTAGGCTCAAGGATAAAGTTGAGTTTGTCTTAAAATAGAAATTGAATTACTCTATCCAAACAAGAAAATTGAAATCTAAGATTCCATCTAAATAAATTATTTAATAAATGAAAAGAATTCAATGTGTTGCAAGGAAAACATGTTTGCTTCTTGACGTTGCCGGTACAAATGGGGCTGAATTTGCCCAAAAAAGCTACCCGCAATAAGGCCCATGCAGGGTGCAGAATTACTTTGGAGGTGGAAAATGGACATAAATCAAGCAGGATGTTGCTTCATGCAATCTATTGTATTTAGAATGGGAGTACAGTTTCTCTGTGGTGTGTTATTTCAAGTTTGTTCAAGCTACATGATGGTTCTCAAGAGTTCTTTCTTATGGCTCATGTGTTTTTATGCAGCGTATTACTAGTTTTAGCCTATCTCTTAGCTTGTTTTTCTTTGCTTTAAAATTAAAATATGTCAATTTTGTTTGTAGTTGTGTATCTTGTTGGGTCCTTTTGTGGTTTAACCTTTGTTTAAGTGTGTTTAAAAATACCATATATCTTGTACAAATGATAATGATGTAAGTTTTCTTTTTTTAAAAGAGTTTGAGCACTCCAAATATTCTTATTATATTTCTTTTTTGATGATAAAAAAATACTATATATTTTAATTTCTTGAAATTTTTGAAATCACTCGTCCAAACACATGGATGGGATTTGATTCTACCGTAGAAAATATCATTAAGTGATCGCTTGGGAATTTTAAGACTAAGTGAAGTGGGAGTTCTCTTATTTTCATGCATCATGAAGAGGATTTGTCGAAAAATACTTCGGAGAGGAAGGTGGAAACTACGCAATGAAATTCTTACTAAGAAAAAATTCCAAGGCGAGGCTCAAGTCTAGATGCCCGAAACCAAAAGAGAAATGCTGGTTCAAATAAGATTATTTGTTGGTTAATCACTGAAAAATGTTCTTTTCAAGTATAACTTCATTTTAAATCTTGAAGCAAGTTTTCGTCTCGCAGCTAAGTTTCGTAATCAAACTTTTTAAACCTGTAAGAAAGTTTAACTAAAATTTAGAGGATACATGACATTCCTCTGTCAAATTATGTCAAACTGTCTCTTGCAGCGTACCATACCATCATTCTTTCGCACATGATATGTGAAATACAACAAAACCATGCTTTCGCTTCTTAGAAATGAAATTACAGATACGTTAAAGAGCAGTGCCATTTTCCACCGAGTAGGGTAAACTTACCCTAAAGTTAAACTCACCCAAAAAGTTTACCTTTTCGTATGCACATTTGTTACAACCCGTTTTGAACCAAACTGAGAGTACAATGCATGGAGTGTAATGGTTTAAATCTTGAAGTATTTGTAACCATACTCGGGACTTGTCATCCCCTCTTCCCAATCACCCATGCGGCGACCACCAAAAATAATTTGTTGGATTCCAAGATATCTGCTATTCAGAAAAAGGTTACTCACACTAGCTTTTATAAAATAACTAAATATGTTTTTGATCTTTCACTTTTACTGAAAATCAGACCTTGAACCAATTTAGTCTTTTACATTTAGAAATACGTGGATTTAGTCCCTTAAACCAAATTTTTCTAAGTTTATTTGACGTTTCAAACGCATTTTTCAGCTAACATTGAAGTAAATATTTGGTTAAAAGAATATGTGTCAAACAGTGTAAATAAACTAAAATATTATAATGAAATATGTTTGAAACGTCAAATAAACTTAATAAAATTTGGTTAAAAGAATTAAGTCCATGCATTTAAAGAGTTAAGGGACTAAATTGGTTTAGTTTCCAAGGGAGACTAATTCTAATTTTTACTAAAAATTGAAGTACCAAAAACATATTTAACCTTTTATAAAACAACTAACAAGACAAGCACATATATCCTTAATTTAGTCACAAGAATTTTAGTATTCAAACTTACTCCGAGCTCAAGCTAGTTAGGCAGTTGAGCAGCACATCAATTGCAAAATAATCAGATGTACCCAAGTCCACCCTGTAAGATATTCGTATAAAGCTTAAATATGTTTTGTGCCAACACGAATCTTGATTAAATCACATATTTTACAGTTATATAATAATATAATTACATAAAACACATTACATGTGAATGGACTAATGTAAAAAAGTTACATTCATATAAGAAGATTTGTACTCCAATTGTTTTGTACTTTATTCCTTCATCTTAATTATAATGTAATTAGCTCCAATTTGTTTCTTTTTTCTTTACTTCTCAGTTCTATTCATCCTTTCTTCTGGTTTGTCTCTTGGTCAAACATGTAATCCAAATCACTCCAAGGAAAACTTAAGCTAACAGTAATTTATGTATTGTCAGTTTTACTAAATTTGATTTCTTCTTTTGATTCATTTGACAAGAGATATCATTCACGATACTGGTTGTTTGTTTGAATATTTTTTTTACGAGGTTTCTAGTTTGAGTTGATCAATACAGATTAACTTAAAAATCTCACTTCTTTATATTTTTTGGGATTCTTTATTGTGCTCTCTGCATTTAATTAATTCTGTTTACGACTTTAAGTTTTTAAATACTATAATAAGCTGCGTGTGATTAAAGAGTCTTTGCCAAAATTTCAATATATACTTAGATGAGTTCCTTGTAAAACAACATTTTTACTATTTCACTTTTAAAGAGCTGAGTTCTAGAGTTAATACCACACACGACCCCAATTGTCCTGGAACTCAATATCACTGATATCATGGAAAGATGATGGCATGACTTTGAAACCCTTGTCTGCATCATATAGTGGATCAAACTCCATTGATGAATTTGTCATCTGTCATCAATTCAAGATAATTCAGTTCTTGTCAGAATGTAAAGGTACAAGTAGGAAGCTAGATATAGTTGCCATGACTCATAGTTCATGCAGGTGTATCATTGCCATAGCATCTTTGCACTAAGCTAAACTTGACGAATTCCAAAGACCAAAATCATATAAATTGTCCTTGTTTGTTTATAAATTAAAATTGATGCTTTCATTAGGGAGATAAGAAAGTCGATATAAAAATAGTTTACTGAAACATTAGTAATATACTTTCTAAATACTCTTTGAAACATATTCTTCACTATTAGATGAAATTTGTTGAAACAATGAGTCTTACTCCACCAACAGTAATGAGTCTCATTGGTGATTTCTTAGTTTCCTATATGCTTCCAAGCAACAACCTAGCATTAACTTTCTCACCCATTCATTCACGCCAACATGGTAATTGAAGGGTGATTCAAAAAATGAATCAACAATAATAACATGTGGAACTTGAAGGGTTACAATAAAGTGTCCAAAAAATGAGAGAATCTATCATATAATGGCTTGCAGAAGAACTACAGTAGGCAAAAGAAAAAATAAAACCAATTCAAATAGGGAAGAGTGAAATGCACTAAAATACAATAATCTACTCAGGAACAAGCTAATCCAAAGCAAACAAAAAAACTAAATCAAGAATAGAACACGCTAGAGCAGAGAACTAGTGCCAAACTGATTGATAATAAAGAAAAACATGCCAAACAGTAACAGCTTAGAACTAGCTAATGGTGTTTGAGAAGATTTTGTAAGAAAGTGAGAAACAAAGTTTTTATGAACGTGCTCGAGTAGTTTCACCACTCAGCTTGAAAATTTATTTTCCATAGAGTTACAAAGATAATCAAGGCCAACTACAAATATAGGAGATGGTGCCAACACTAAAGTGTTACAAGACAGCAACAGAAAACTGAAGAAGTGAACATGGCCTCACCTGCAAATTTGATGAATTGAAGGCACCAAGGCGACCCATGACATACCATGATTGAATAACCTGCATTTTACATGAAGAATACAGATAAATTTTATGAATAAATATAACTACATATTAAAAGCTAAAAGTCTAAAAGTTAAAACTAAACACTTACATTACCGATTAGATTAACATCCCTATCTGATGGTGGTCCATACAATTCAAACCAGATATATGAATCAGTTGGATTGAAGCTGCAAGAGGGAATGCAGAGCTAATTGAAAATGGGTTTTGATAAACACACAGAAATTGGTGAAATGCAAGTATGTTTGTGTACTTTCTGAAGGTGACTTTGAAAGCAAGGACGGATCCTGTTTTTGACTTTTGAAAGTCTCGACCTTTCCTTCGAACCCTATCTTCCACGCGTTTCCTCATGAGTTCAGGGTTGCCAATACTATCTCCAAGAACGCCACGGAGTTCTTCGTCGTCTTTGCAGGCATTTTCGAGGACTCTGAAGGCAAAACAGAGCATCGATTAATAAATAGAAGAAGCATCATTAATGGAGGAATGAAGAGAAAGACGGTTACTTTGCCCAAGCAGGGTAGTTGTGGAGCCTCTCGTATTCACGCTTCTGTTTCTCTTCTCGAACTTTAAGCAGTCTGCGACCTCTGGCGGTAGTTCCCGACCCTTTTATGTCCTCCGGGTCACCGGAAGTGTGAGGGTTACCGTCGGAGAGACCAGAGACAGAGACAGTGACAGAGACAGGACGAGGAGGAGAACGAAGTCGAAGACGAAAACTCGTATTGGTCCTTGCAGTTGAGGAAGAGTAGCAACATCCCAATCCGATGATGGATTTGGCCTCCACCCACTGCCAACGGCAATAACATCCATAAGCCATCTCTCTCACTCTGCTTCTCAAATGCTTATCGTCTCTTTTTGTAGGCAGACCAGACAAGTACGATGTTTTTTTTTTCGTTTTTACCAAATTACGTTAATAACTTCTCAACATTTAGGCTAAAGTGTTTCTTAACTAGAGTATGAATGTAATGTATTTTTAGCCATTAACAAAAACTCATGTAAATAGAGAGAGAGGATGAAATATGAGTGCGATTGTTTGACTTTAATTTTATAATATTCAGATAAATTTATGATAAACAAGTTTGCCACTATTAAATTGTTTATGTATCAATGTAAAAAGTACGTGACAACTTTTTATTTGCTTAAAACAATAAAGAAAAATAAAATGGATGGCTTATGGGTATAAGAAAACTCAACACACCCGTCCTTCAGTTAAGAAACTTCTTCATCCGTGAATCATAACATTTAGGTGTGAATAATTATCTGTATTTAAAAAGCAAACATAAATCAATGAAGTTCACCGTTTTTTGTACAGGACACACTAATTCGTATTTTGTGGCAATGTTATAATGGCATTGCCGTGTTCATTCCTAGCATGTGGAGCTTCTTTATCAGAACTATTTTGTCATATCCCTACTTCAAATACACACTATGAAACGAGGTATCTATCAGACCAAAAGCAATCATACGTTAAAAAGCAAGAATACTGATTTATTTCCATGACATATCTTTCAGTGTACTCCGCAGCATTAACAGCGAATAACAAAACTCAATTTATCTAAAGCTAGTAACTAAATCTTCCATTTTATGATATAATGGATAAACAGCACAAAAGTTTCACAAACAAAAGCCAAAACATAGCCCTGCATCAGTTTGTGCCACGCGGGCGAATAACACATTCAGCTCCTCAGTATATCTTGCGTTTATTATTTCACTATGCAGATCTTTATAACAGAGGCAGCTCCGATACGATGCAGTGCAACAACAGCATCACCAGGCTTACAAAGACCCCTTTCTGTTGCAGACTTAAGAGCAGCTTCCAGAATCACCTCTGTGGATTCTGCATCAGTAGCTTTAGCAGATCCCTCGCCCAATATAGGAATCAAGCCCCTGTATATTAAGCTGTGCCTTGCTGGCGTCTCATCACTGCAGGTCCAATCAAATGAGTCTGTGGTCAAAACTGGAACCACCACTGACAATATTGGAACCGCTGGCCTATACTTGGCAACTAATTTGGCTGTAGACCCACCACGTGTCAGCACAACAATGAGTTTTGCTTTGGCTTTGTTAGCTGTGCGGACAGCAGATGATGCAAGGCTTTCCAGTGGACTCATAGGCAAGGGGGTAGACCTTATCATCTCTTTGAAGATAGCACCATAGTCAAGGGATGATTCTGCTTCAATACAAATACGAGCCATGATTTTCACAGCAAGTTCAGGGTATGCCCCGGCAGCACTTTCACCACTAAGCATGACACAATCTGTTCCATCAAGAACTGCATTAGCTACATCAGTTGCTTCAGCTCGGGTTGGCCTGGGGGACTTGATCATTGATTCAAGCATTTGGGTGGCAGTGACCACAGGCTTCCCAACAAGATTACACTTGTATATCATCATTTTCTGTGCCAGAAAAATCTTTTCAACCGGGATCTCCATTCCAAGATCACCACGGGCCACCATGAATGCATCCGTCTCCCGAAGGATTTCATCAAAATTCAGGACTCCCTCCTGATTCTCAACCTTGGAATATCATAAAATCATTAAAATAGAAATCAGGTTTTGTGAACTGAAAGAGACGAACTGGTAAAAGAAAACCTCCAGCATATGTAAATATAAAACAATTAGATAATACTACATACTACATATATAAAATCCAAACAAGCATGCACCTTGTGTTAAAGTGAAGACATTAAGAATATGGAATAAATTGAACTCAATGCATAGAAGACATTATGTGCGTGTGCGTGTGTGTATGGATACTACTGGGTGGTATGGAAGGGAGGCTAAAAGCATGGTTTCCCCCAGTCATTATTCCTAATTATGGAATACTTGACCAATATAAATTACACTTTTTACAATACACAACAAACACTATTCCTGTCGTAGATGTGCAACTCGTGTATGATGAGGAAAAAACACAGCTCTTTCCACATCAACTGAGAAACCACAAAGGAAAAATAGATCACAATTAATAATAAAATCTCTAGTTTATTTTGAAAGATGCACAAGGTTTTTTATTACGGAAATTGCATAAGAATGCAATAAAAAATACCTTTGACATCAACTGAATATTCTTTGCATGTGGACCCAGAACCTTTCGGACATTAACAAGATCTGAGCCTTTCCGCACAAATGAAAGTGCAATCATATCAATCTTGTTGGGTACACCCCATTGAAGAATATCTTCCTTATCCTTCTCAGTAAGTGTGGGAAGATCCACCACAACACCAGGAAGATTAACATTTTTTCTCTCACCCAAGGTGGCAGTGTTTTCACAACGACATCTAACAGTACCAGCATCAGGATCACAAGACAGGACAGTGAGAGTGATTGTCCCATCAGAGCATAGTATGGTATTTCCAGGCTTCAAGTGGACAGGCAGTTTCTTGTAACTCATCGATATCATCTCCGGGTCCCCCTTAATATCATAATCAGTAGTTATGGTGATTTCTTGTCCTTCTTTGAGTTGAATAGGTTTTCCATCTTTCAGAAAACCAGTTCGAATCTCAGGTCCCTGCAGAAATACAGCATATAGCAGATGTACACGGAATGTTAATGATTTATTGAATAAAAAATCCATCACCATAAGAGAAATAGAACTTTACAATGTCAAGAACAAGATATCCTCCTTAATAAGATATTTACAGGGGAAAAACACAAAGCTGTACAACTACTGCATTAAAATGTAAAACTAAGAGCATAAACTGGCCATGAGAAGTGCGACAAATTTAAGCATTTAATAGCAACCAGATAAAATACAGTTGTTAGAAAATCCATTCAAGAAGGCCAAAGGCACTTTGAACTTCTGTCCACAAGCTAATAGCTATATATGACACTATATATGGAAACAACAAACTTAACACTTACCACCATTCCATCACCAAAATCATTGATCACTTAAAAAAAAATAGAGCAGGCATTGAATCAAGACATGGGAGAATCATGTCTGCATGAATAGTAAGAAGCGTTAACTTTATGCATAAATAACTAATTTTATACGTTAAGTAGTGTTTGGGTGAGCATTAGCAAACTAGGCTTTGAATGATTTCAATTTTGACCATCTTGGATGAATCTGAATTGGAAGCGACGCAATCTGAGCTCGAAAACTCTTTATCTAAAAAGCATATTTATAGAGAAAGATAGTACACATTACACAATTCCCAACCTAGAGCATAAGATATAATCTTTCGCCTTGAATCTAACGTGCTGGAATTTAAAGCTAAAAAATTGATTTCAAACACCCAAAATATCATTTTAATTGTTTAGAATCTCATTTCTTTCTAGAAATGCCCCCACCAAATTTACATACAAGCTATAAAAATGTCGAGCTTAGAAATGTCCCCAAATGCGTAATAAATGCACTGGTTCAATAGTGAATGAAGAAAGGAAGAACAGGGGCAATGAAAAGAAAAATGAAATGAAGAATACAAAGAGGGTACACAGTAGAAGAGAAAAATTGAGTGGATGAAAAGAACGGCGAAATGACCTTAGTGTCGAGCATGACAGCACAGAGAATTCCGGTGTTGTGCATAGCAATTTTGAGATTGTTGAGGGTTTCCTGATGATACTCGTGGGTGCCATGAGAGAAGTTGAAACGAGCAACGTTCATCCCCGCCCTCAGAAGCTTCTCGGTCATTTCCACGGATCGGGAAGCAGGACCCAACGTACACACTATTTTGGTTTTAGGAACACGCCCATCATTGGGTAGCTCCTTCAAGATCCCTTCGATCTCTATATTCGCCATTCTAACTCACTCCTTCACTGCTACTCCTCTCTCTGAACAATCAACATTCAGATCAATCAAATAAACAAAACCAACAACCAGACACGACAGGGGAAGCACAAACAAACCTTAGATTGGGACAACACCAGCCTCGGTCTGAGTCGAGAGGGTTAGGTTGCAGAGGGTCTCAATCTCACACTCACTCCTATTTATTTATTTATTTTAGCATAATAGAAACCTATGTTTTTTTGTCTTCCAAACACCACCCAACACGCGTTACGGGATTTTTATGCTTCCTTGAATTTAAAAGTCGCCACGAGTCCACCACTTTCCCCAACTCCCACAGAATCACAAAAACAAAAGCACTTTTGCGCCTTTCCACAACTGAATTCTACGTTTTTCTATTGGTAAATATTTTCTTTTCTTAATTTTCGATGAATTTTAAAATTATTTTATTTAAAATTTTAAAATAATTCGAATCTTTATTTTTAAAATACGTTAATTTAGTTATTTTAATCAAATTTTATTTAATTTATTTAATATTTTAAACATATTTTATAATAATATTTATTTGATATTAAAATAAAAATGTGTTCAACGTATAAACAATTCAGTTATATTTTTAAATGCGTACAAAACATCAAATACATTCAACAAAATTTGATTAAAAATGATTAAGTCTACGTATTTTGAAAGATGAAAGATTAAATTGGTCAAAAATTTTAAAATGAATTAATTTTAAAATTTACTTAAAATTAAAAGACTAAAAATTATTTATTTATTTTTATTTCCAAAATTACGGTAGTTATGGTGCCGTGGTTATTAATTAAAGTGCTTATGTTCTACTTTTTTTCTTATTCACAATATGTATTAGTAAGACATAGTATTAGCGTTTGGGGCGTGGTTTTAGGTTTCAGATCCGAAGCCCAACGTCACTGTGGGCTGGGCCCACTGATTTGGACTCTGAAGATTAGACGGCGACGTCTCCTTCGGTGTGCGCCCCACGGTTTTGCGGGTGAGTCTCAAGATGGTATTTTAGAATAATCACTTTCTTTTACTTTTGTCCTAATCAAGAATCACTTTTTTTTAGTACTGCACTTGGTTGCTTTTCTACGTTCTTTTTCAACACCTTCTTTTTTCTACATTGTGATGCATGCACACTTCTGTTTTTCTTGGGGGAAAAGAAAACTCTATATATCGTAAATGTCGATGAACGATGGTAAATTATAAATGTTTAATAAAATATTATAATATATATTAAAATGATTTTCATGTCAAATGTAAAACTCTTTCGGGGTCATAAATGTCAAATGTTTAAATCTTAAAAATAAAAAATATTTAATTGCATAATTAAATTAAGTTTACATTGTAAAAAAATTAAATTGGAATCTATAACAATATATAAAGAGAATTTCCTCTTTTGTGTCCACATTTCATAATATCAATTCTACCCTTAATAATATAATTATTTATTAAATTTTCTAAAATTAACAGTTATTTTTACCTATTTTTTATAAAATTGTTTTTCTTTTTTTTTATTCATCAATAAATTATTTTTCTATTCATTTCATTTTATTTTTAATAAATATAAATTTATTTTATATATTAAATTAATAACATTCTATTATCATCTACTAACATACTATCATTTATATTTAAAAAATGCGTACACACATACGTGATAGCGCCGGTTTGTACTATAAAAGTGTGAATATTGAAAACAATTTGTATAATAAAATATTAAATTAAAAATAATTTCAAATTATTAAAACTAAAAAAATCAACTACTATAAAAATTTCAAATTTGTCCTCACTTAGTTTCGCGATTATTGTACAAATGTTTTTGTGTTTATGTCATTCAAACATTATTTGTAGGAATTTATCATATTGTCATTTATTCTTATTCACATCTTTTACATTCTTTCTTGGTTTTTGTGGTATTTTCATCTTTTCATCAAGTTCTTCTTCCCCGTCCAATTTTTCTTCTTTGCTCATTTGTTCGATCACACCCTAACTTTTTCTCCTCATTTTCCCTTAGGTTTTGTTATTTTTTGATATACTCTAGTGCATTAAAGACTACCATGAAAACATCATCAGACATGAAAAGGAAAGCACAATTGAAGATGGTTTTGACGATTAAAGGTCCAAAGGTTCAAAACAAGCAAATAAGTTATTTTGTTTTTTTTACCAAGAATCCAAAATGTTTGTTTTTTCTTTTGTCATTTGTGAACTCCACACAATCGGCTTGTAAAATGATGTTTGCACTTCTTATATATTATGAATTTGTCTTATATCTAGTCGATGTGGGACTTCCAACACAATTTCTTTCTTCTTTTTTTCACTTCTTTCATTTCCTGTTTATCTTTGCCTTCATGAATTTTGTGAAATTGAAATTTACTTCACTGCCCATGAAACTCTTTTCGTGTGCTAGGTTTTCTTACTCCTCAAATATTTATTGCATGGGAGACAAAGGCGAGAGAGAACGCCTTCAATGATCGAAGGAGTGAAAGATTCAATTTTGAATGATATCAAGCACATGGGTAAGTTCTTTTTTTTACTACAAAGATTTTTTGCATTTTAATTGAGGAGATTAATAAAAACAATGACAATGTTTGTTTATTTGTTTTAGACTAAATCAAAATAGAAATAAATAGAAATAAGGGGTGAGACTGAAGCAAAATGACAAAGACTGAAATAAGAGGTACAAGTTTAAGGTTTATGATTGGTAAGGATTCTATAACAAATTATTTTATTTTATTTTTTATTAAGAAGTTGTTTTAAGATATGGTAAAGAACCATATTAAACAATTTTTTATTCAACATTTGTTTTCCCTTTTTTAAGAAGAATCATTTGATTTTTCATTAAAAATGTACATCTTTGTTTTTTTTTCCATTTATCAACAATTTTAAGAAAAAAGTTATTTTGACACTGTTTTTAATTTTGACTTTCATTTGACACCAGATTTAATAATAAAATATTATATTAACGTTATAAAAATACATATAAATAAAATATTATAATAAAATAATAGTTTTTTGAAGTGTTAAATGGAAGTAAGAGAAAATTGGTCGTGTGAAAGTACTATTGTCCCAATTTTAATGCTTATGGTGAGATCTTTTATCTTTTTATTGAAGAATCTAAACAAAAAAAGGATAAACTTTTTTTTGAGTTTGAGACAGGAGTTAATAAAATCATAGTTAAGACCTTTTTAAGGACCACAAAGCAGTGTAACTCTAGAATATAATATTTTGTTTGCTAATACCTCCTCATGACCTTTCTAGAGGAATGAGAGCTTAAGAGTAGCATAACCTAATAGAATGTACTAACCACACCCCTAGTTTGTAAAAAGACAAGGTGTAAAAGGGAAGACTTTTGCTAACCTTCTAAATGGACAAGGTGTGAAAACATAATACTTTGTTGACTTTTGTTATACCTTGGAAATGAATGAATGCAGTTTTCATCATCTAACGACATTAATTTTTTTTTTTACATGACAAACAATTTTGCCACGTGTTGACACATATAGGTGCCTTTATTTCTCCTTTTATGCCACGTGTCGACACATATAGGTGCCTTTATTTCTCCTTTTATGCCATATGTCAACACATATAAGTGCCCTTATTTCTCCTCTTACCCCTTCCTTGCCTTTTTGTTCCCTACCCTTCCCCACCCCCTGGCTGCTGCTCGCCTCCCTCTACCATCCTCACCATTGCTCCCCTTCCTCTACCTTCCCTACAACTGCCACTTTGACCGATTTAGTGAGGGAGCGATGTTGTTGGGAGCCGCATAGGTTAGCAATGTGAAACCTCCTTTACTCTTTGACAGGTTTTCCATCAAATTCAATGACAACATTGCCAGAACATAACCCAATACACTCTTAAGGGGATCTAAGAGTTACCTAACCAAATGCATTGAAGTTCCCCTCAGACAAATACATTATTTCAAGTATTCTAATGCTTGTGTATCATTGATGAGTGCAAAACATGTTATCTCACAAAATAAACGATTACATAACAAGTAAAATTAGAAGATATAAACAAAAAGAAAATCAATTCACAAGGACAACTACAAAATTTGTCATATTATTGTGTGATCAAAATGTGCAAGTATGGTTTTGTAGTATCTCCTTCATATTTTGTAGTGTCTTGATTTTCTAGTTTGACAATGTACAAATATTTCACTAATACACAAATCCACCCAGCCTTTCTATCAACATCCATCCATTAATTTGAAGCCCCAAACTAATAATAAGAGCCATTACTAAAAAAGGCATCTTAATCCATGTAAATACCTTATGACCACATGAACTCCAGTAGCACCATTCCTTCACCAAATTGGACGCAAGGCATATATTAGAAGGGTAAACAAAAGGGAAGAGTGGTGAGGAGGGTGGGAGGAGGGGAGTAGCAATTAGGGAGGGACATGACTAGGGAGGGTGAGGAAGGGGAGAGAAGAGAGAAGGGCACATACACATGTTAACATGTAGCAAACCACGTAAAAAAATAACATCATCATGTTGTAAGGACTAAATCCATTCATTTATAAAGTATTGGGACTACAAATGATTAAAGTTTCGGATATGGACAAATTCCAAAACTGCGTTATAGTTTAGAGACTAAAAACATGTTTAACCCTTAATAACTTGATCCTACATTTTACCTTTTGATTCATTTTGATTCCTTTTTTTTACTTAATTAAATCAATTTTTTTATAAGACTCAATTGAATCCCTGTTTTTTATAAGAAATATCAATGTGACCCATTCCATTAAATTGACATTAACATTATTTGAAAATACCACATGTCATAATATGAATATCTGGGTCATCTTCTACTTGGAAGGTGTCCCATGCAAAAATAAGAGAAGTTCCAATGTAAAAAATGACATGAATTTTGACACGTGTCAATCATAGATTTTGACATGTGATACTTTCAAATAGTGTTAAAATCAATTTAAGAGATAATCATATTGATTTTTTTACAAAAATAAATACTCAATTAATTTAAAAACAATTATAAAAAACCAAAATAAGGTATAAATATAGAACCAATTACTATTAAACCTTAATAAAACCACAATCTATTTAATATTCTTATAATCTAATTTAAATTAGGATTAAATATGTTTTTGGTTCCTTAACTTTAAGTGAATTTTGGAACTAATCAATTTTAAAATTTTGGACCAATTTAGTCATTTATCTTTCGAAATACATGAATTTAGTTCTTTTAATTAAATTTTGTTAGGTTTATTTGATGTTTCGTACGCATTTCAGGATTGTATTTGAGTTGTTTATCCTGTTTGAAACATTTTTGATTTAATGTTAAGTCAAATACTATTATGAAATGCGTTTGAAATGTCAAATAAACTTAACAAAATTTGATTAAAATGACTAAATCCATATATTTCGAAAGATGAATAAATAAATTGGTCAAAAATTTCGAAACAGATTAATTAAAAAGTTCATTGAAAGTTAAGGGACTAAAAACATATTTAACCCTTTAAATTATTAAAAAATAAATATTTAAAATATTTAACGTATAATAATATTGTTCTAAAAGATATATATTATTCTCTAGTAGATTATAAATCTTTAAACCTTACTGGTCATTATTATTTTATATCTTATGTTTTACTATTTACAAATTTATATACAGTAATAATTTTATTTTTTAAACAAGAAAAAAACGAAGACCCGTGTGTGTGAACGGGTCAAGCACTAATTTAAAATAAAAAAGATATGGTGAAAAAAAGTTAATATGGAGGAAATTGAAAAGGAGTTATAAAACTCTAATTTTAATAATAAATTTATTATCAGAATTATAAACAGCAGACAAGAAAATATAGTATTATTTAAATTAAATAATTATAAACAGCAGAGGTATTATTAAGAGAAGAGAGGGAACGGTGGTTTAGGATTAGGGTTAGGGTTTGGTGTCTGCCATGGCGAAATTCAATGTGGTGCAGAAGCGAAGGAGAGCTCTCATAGCGGAAAAGAAGAGACAGCTTCACGGAGACCCTTCCACCGCCAAGCTCAAGATCAGGGAACAGCCCCATTCCATATCTGGAAAACGAAAGCGCAAGCTCTTCAAAAAATGGCGCCGGGTACTTCACACGCTTTCTTTTTCTATCCTTCACGCTCCCAATTTTCACAATTTGCGTTTTCACTTTTCAGGAGCAAAAGGACGCCATACAGAATGGGTTGATAAGCATGGAAGATGTTCAAATGGCGGTTGCTGAAGGTATCTGCTACTCGTTTCATGGAATCATTACTTTTTGTATCATTGGTGTTTTGTGCTAATACCAGAGAACATGTTTGCTAATTGTTTGATTTTGCGAGCAGGGGATACCAAAGATACCCCTAAACCCCAAAAAATGGTTCGCTTGAAGAAGGCTGTGAAAGTTAGAGTGCCCAAGCGCAAAGGTAAGTCTATCATGCTTATAATTTCTTGTTCTATCTTGCACTAGATTCTGTATATCTATGGGTTATTTTTTTTTCTCTAAAACTTGGGATACATTTGCACAAAGATGTATTATATTATATACAACAAGAGTATAATAATGTACCAAACTACCAATTCCCAATTTTCTTTCTAGGACTTTTAAAACTGATGTTTCACGAATACGTAATGCTAGTAAAAAATACCTAAACTCTACTACATACGAGCAGTGTTAATTCGATTTGATCAACATTTATTTCCTCATAGGCTAACTCATCACTTAATTTAGTTATACGAGCTGTAATGTGTGCAATGCATGGGATATGCAGTATGTTTCACGGACTAGTTAAAGTTCAATACCTAATTTAGGACACGTTTTTATTTTTTATTCAAAGCATTTTTTTATCATTAGCGAACCCCTTGGTAGTACATCAAATTGAACATATGTTGGTTTTGACAAAGGCTGTTGCCTATACTGACATTTTTTGGTCGAACTAGCTTCTCAATATATGCATTCACTTTTTGCCAATTTGTAGTTCTCAGGGCATTATAAAATAGGAATGTAGCTGAGGATACTAGGGTCTGTTTGGTTGATTAAGGACTTCTAGGAGTGAAAAGTTAGAAAATAAATGAAATTAGCTTGTCCACAGGCTAAAATTAGTTTATGCCTGACCTAGTTTGTAGAAGCTTTTTCATACAACTTCCCATTTTATTTATTTATTTTTTAACTTATGCCTAAGCTAATTTACCATGTGGAAAAGGTGTATTTTTTTTTCCTGATTTTCTCTCCTAGAAATCCTTATGGAGAAGCTCACCCGAACAAACCCATAGTTCAGGTATTACATGTTAATACCCTGTTTGGTTAAGAGGATACGGTGGATGGAATTAATGTAGAGTTTGATTGGAGAAGAGAGCCAAAATTATTAAATCTTTTCCACTGACTGCCAAGCTTATCAATATAATTTACTTATGTATATTTGATTCATCAACAATATTTAGTTTATATTCACATATTCAAAGGAATAATTTATAAATTGGGCTGCATGGACGAAAATTGATGAAATAATGGGCCCATATTTCAATTAATTTGCATTACAAGAGAATTTAGAATGACATTGTTAGGAGTCTCATATAAAGTAGTATAATATTGGACTGGTCTACCATCAGTCAGTGTTCAATAGTGAAAGTTGTTGTGGTAGTCGATCCTTAAAGGGTGATAATATTGGGAGTCTTACATCAGTAGAATAAAATACTTGATGTGGTACTCAAGTGTTGAGGTTTTCCTACCTAATGGACCAGTCTTTTGGGTTGAATTATCCTCGTGTTTAAGTTCTAACGAACATTCTTATCCACCTTTACAAACTTATATTAAGGGTTTAATGTATTTCCTCTGTTGTTTTAGTTGATTCTAGATTAAGTCAAGAGTGGAGACATGTTTTCTCTGCCTTTTACTTTATTCAAGTGGGATTAACTATGAGGATATTAGAGGGGAGGGTCCATCTGCTGCAGTCCAATAGCGATTTGCTGTATTTAGGATGGGTCCTAGTTATGAAACATCTAACTCTCCGAAAGGCATAACCTAGTTTTACCTGATCATATCCAAAGTTGAAATTAAAATATATATTGAAGTAATGAATGGGATTGTATTGGATCTGTATTTGTATACAGATCGCATATGGCTTGTTTGGTATGTCAATCGAATAAGCTAACTGACAAGATGAAATCTATTTGATTACAATAGGAACTGGTTTTATCTATAACTAAGGTGACTGCATCGTGTTGTCGCATGATACTCTTTAAAGCTCAATGTATTAAAAAAGTATTGTATAACTGTATGATCATTTTGAGAAATAGCCTTAAAAATGTTTTGACTAAATATTATGTGTTATAACTTTAATATTTGCGGTGACATTGTGCAGGGAAGAATAAAGGAAAGGCTAATGTTCCTGCTGCTGATATATCGGCTGATGCAATGGTGGAGTAAATATGAAGCTTTAATGTTCTACATACTTGGTATGGGGGAGCATGGAAGAGGCCAATGTGTGATGATAAAATTTGTAGCCATAATTTGTAGCCCTTGAGTGATTGATATGCTCTTATACTCTTTCATTTAATGACCTTTAAAGATGAATGGAAATCGGATTAGAAATTTATGGAAAAGGAAAATGCTCCTACCACTGACAGCTTGACGTGCAAGGCAATCTAAAATCAAGTCTGATGTACATGGTTCTTAAATATTCAGAGTATTATGCAGTTTATGCGTTTATCAATAGAATTGACAAATGTCTGGTATTTTAAAATTTCCTCTTTAATGCAAAAAAGGAATTTTGTTTTAACCAAATCAATCGATTTTTTCTGTTGGGACGGGTAGCTTGCAGTAAGCACGAGGCCCATCTTTTAATTAATAATTTTAATAAAATTATGCCAAAATAAATACCTTCCAAAAGACATCTCCTCTAGCATATTGCTGTTTAGATTTACACTGCATTATTAGAAATTATGATGATATTTAACGTGATGGAGTAAGTATGTTTGGTTTCATGCTAAGGAGTTGAATTTTTAATCTAAATTTGTGATTGAGTTCAAACATCAGATAAAGTAAGTTTGTCATGGATAACTCTACTAGTTCTAGTTTGAAATACATATAAAAAGTAATTTCAGTCTAAAAATAATTTAGATTAAACACGATTTAAAATTATTTATATTTCAAAGCGCTTATATGATATGATATCAGGGGATATTATATAAGATGGAATTTTACTGTGTGGTAGGTCACAGAATCTGAAGCCCTAAGGAGTAGTTTGTGTTTAAAGAAAATGATAGTGGTTATGGGTGAGTGAGAGTGGTAATTGGTAGAGGACACACAACAGGTAAGAAAAGCTTGCAAAAAATTGAGGAGTGAGGATTTGTGGGCATAATTTAAATGTCCCATAAATGTTGGTTTTGGTGACTATTGTTGGCGATCTGTTTTTGAATGTTTGGTTGGTACTCTTAAAATCGTACATTGCAATGCAGTTTTGAAGTGGTGGAAAAGTATTCTGGTTGGAGATGTGGGTCCTCAACTAAGATATTGTAATTCAAAGTTGATTCATCTTAAAGGGTGAAGAGATGATTGATGTATTTTCTTAAACCTTACATTACATCTTAGCCTTCGCACACTCCATAATTAGAGGAAAAGAAAACAAGGGTTGAATCGAACTGTTACTTCCTTCGTCCTTTTCCTTTTCTTTTTCTTGTCCCTTTTTTTTTTCTATTTTATTTTAACAAAATTTCTGAAATTAACCTTACCCGTTCGTTGTTTTGCTCCGTAAAACAATGAATAGTATTGGCGTAAATGGAGAAAAGAATGAGCAGCGTGAATTTCTCTCTCTCTTTCTCCAAATTTAAAATGGCCAAAAATTGGGAGCCGTGATCCAACGGTCCCGATTGGGCGTCATGGTTGTTATATTCATTTGAATGGAATTTCGTTCATTTTGTGTCTGACACTGAGAATCGCTCTTTCATCCTCTCTTCTCCTCTTCTCTCCTCTCTCTCGCACTCGCATTTCCAAAGGTACATCGCATTCTCAATCTCTCATTCAGATCTGTACTAGATCTGCAACTTTTCTTACATTTCTTCTTAACTACCGATTCAATCACTTGCAACGATTTGTTATATCAGCTTCATGTATCTGCTGTTTTTTTTTTTTTTTTTTTTTTTTTTTTTTTTTTTTTATTTTTTTGTTTTTTTATTTTTGTC
>Ga0214544_1001381_pt1 | contig 50057 bp, 33 predicted proteins | sample CNSS3metaG_FD_160074 | JGI IMG/M metagenome (GOLD analysis project Ga0214544, IMG submission 160074) | Root nodule microbial communities from cowpea collected in UCLA plant growth center, Los Angeles, California, USA - CNSS3 | ecosystem: Host-associated > Plants > Roots > Nodule | place: USA...
TTAACCTAATTCAAACAAATTGACCCTAAATTCAAATAAATTAACCAAAACAAGACAAAACCCTAAATTATATTCATGAGAGAATAAACCTAATTTGCCAAACAAGAATTGCACTTGAGTATTGATGCAGACGAAGACGAAGACGCACCTGAAGGCACAATGAAAATCGAGAGATGTTGAGAGGAACGTCGTTGACAGCGATGCCCAGAGGAGATGTTGAGATGTTGTTGAGAGGCACAAAAATATGGTGTTGAGATAAGGAGATGCAAGCGTTGGTAAAGGAAGAAGAGATGTTGAGATGTTGTTGAGAGGCACAAGAATATGGCAAGCGCTCGCAAACGAAGCAGATGAAGGACGGAACCACGTTTATTCAGAAACCAAACGAGGAGATAAAAACATAAAGGCTGACGAAGGAGGAAAAACACAAAAAAGCATTGTTTATTTTTAATTTTAATGTAACTTAGAATGTTTTTTCTTTTTTTCAGTTTATACACTATTTAAATAACTATACTGCCTTTAAATCAAGAAATACATTTTTTGATTACCGTTACCGATAATATAAATAAATTAGATGTTAATTTAATAACTAAAATTAGTTATTATTTTGGTGATTGAATCAGGAGAATTCTATATTTTTTAAAACTAATTTTCATAATTTAACTATTTTATTAACAAAATAATATATTATAAAAGCTTCAAACCTTATAATCAAGTTTTATAAAGAAATTAAAATTATTTTTAAGTTTATACACTTTTAAAAATAGTCTAGTGTGTCTAAATAATAAATAATATTTTTATTATTATTAATTACAAAAAATATAAATAAATTAAAGACTAATTTAATGACTAAAACTAGTTACTAATTTAGTGAGTATTAATAATGACTAAATTAGTGACCTATTTGAATAACTAAAGATTTTTTGTCACTAAATCAGTTGTTAAGTATTGGAAAAAATAATTGGTCACCAATTTAGTTATTAATAATGACTATATTTGTTAGTCATTAAATTTGGTCACCATTTATTAATAATAGTGACCAATTTAATTACTGATTTTTTGTTACTGATAATTCAGTCACCAAAATAGTCATTAAATAAATAAATATGTTTGGTCACTAATTTAATCACTGACAGTAACTAATATTTTTTGTCACTAAAATTTGGTCACTATCTATTAATTTTTTAATAATTGTGACTGTTTTAGTTATTGATTTTTTGTGACTAAGAATCATGTCATTAAATTGATCACTAATTTGAAAAAATAAAATTGGTCACTAATTAAGTAATTAATAGTGACTAATAATTTTAGTCATTAAAATTGGTCACCATTTACCTTTTTTCTTGTAGTGTGAGTCTATCAATACACAATGGACGACTATGTTCATTCACTGATTAAATGGGTCTAACAATATATATTTGATGAGTATGTCCATATATTGATTAAATGAGGTTAATAGTATATTTTAGACAAGTTTATTTATACACATATTAGATAGGGAGTATTAATGTACATTTGACGACTTTGTACAACGACTGATTAGACGAGTTTTACAATACACATTAGACGAGTATATTCATTTATTGATTATACGAGTCCTGCAATATACATTACACAAGTTTATCCTTTCTTCCTCATGTTATTTTCCTCAATTTAATGTTTATTGTGTCTAACTTTATCTCTACACATCTTTATTGCCCAACTTTGATTTCTTTGCTCTTTGTTTGCATGTTTGAGTTGCATTACTTTATCAATTTAGCGTTGCATTTATTTCTGCATAATTATTGTCCTTATTTTTTTAAATAGACTATTTGTCCATACATCCTATCAACATTTTAGTTATTATCCTGCACATATTGCTATAACCATGAAATTATGGTTCATGCTCGTTGTTTCGATGGTGCTTTTTTTTCTTTATGTTTTCCATTTTTTTATTGTGCAATTGACCTTTGATTTTAATGTTTCTTGTTCTATGTTTGGATATGTTTTTTTATAGTTCATCTGATCTTTTATTTGTATCCTTTTGTGTATTTATGTATGGTTTTGTAAATTGATAGTGTTTTTCAATTTTTGTACATTGCTTACAGTTTTGGCTTTTGTATGCAATTTTTTCAATTTTGGGTTCAAGTACTTCTTTGCATTGTGAACATCTATGTCTTTCTTGTTGACAAAAAGAAGAAGATGAACATCTTCCTTCAATAAGGATTTTTTATGATGATGATGATAACTTATGAAAAAGTATGGAAGACTTAATGATGGTGCATGGAAAAATGTTGAAGACTTAAAAGGATGTTTGGAATCAAGAGATACATTGAAGACTTAAGGATTTAGTTGTTTAGGTCTTGTAATCTATGTATGTTATTTAAAATAGTTAAATTAGTATGTCAAGAGTCCAAAGGAAAAACCCAAGCAATAGAGCACTAAGATAATTTTATTTATTAGCAAAACTCACTAGAATAATAGATTATTCTTAGTGATATTCGATTATCTCAGTTAAAAGTGATTTCTGAGAAAAACTTTGTGATAATCGATTATCACTGCTGATAATTGATTATCCTAGCTGACAATAGCTTATCATAGTGAGAAAAATGTTTTCAGAAAAGTTTATGTGGTAATTGATTATCGCTTATGATAATCGACTATCTATGGTAGTTATGACTTAGCTTTTCATATTCTTAACATACTTTCTAAATAGGCTTCTATAAATAAAGCGATGGGTTTCATTTGGAAAATACAAAAGTTAGAAAAGTCTGAGTACTTGAGAACTCTATGTGGAAAGGCTTTGAAAAACCTAGTGCGGGTAAAGCGATAACTTTCATTAAGTGGGATCTTGAGTGATTGAGTGTTGTTGTTATTGCTAGGAGAAGCTAGTCATCCTTTGTGTGATTCAAAGGAGATGTTCATTCCTTGTGTGATTCAAGGAAGGTGTTCATCCCTTGTGGATTTCAAGGGAGGTGTCTTCAACTTTGTGTGATTCAAGAGAGTTGTTTTCTAAACCTAATCTTTCTTATCATTGATTGTAAGTTTGGTTTATTTTAGTGATTGAGTTAATCTCGTTTTTTAGAGATTAACAACTAGATGTACGGTCTTTTGATCCGAACCAGTATAAATACTTTGTGCAATTTTCTCTTCCCTGCTCTATTTATGTTATTGTGTTTATTAAAATAAAGAAAAGAATTTTAATTGAACTTTGATATTAAAAAAAGGGAAAATTTTAAAAGCACAATTTTTATTAAGAACCCAATTCACCCTCCTTCTTGGTTTTTGTTCAAACGCTAATTATTATGCTGCTTAATTTACAAAATTTTTATCCTATGACTTTTTATTTTTTGCCTAGCCTTTTTCTCCCAAACTATTTTTCCTAATACCTCTTTGGTGTCTACTATTCAGTTTGGAACCAAAGTTGTTTTACTTGATTCAATATTAATTCCCAAAATAAAGCCCAATACATTTCTTTTTATGTTCTTGATAGTTTTAATAGTTCTGAATTTTACATTGAGTATTTGGTTAATAAGTTCAACTATTATTATTATCACAATTGAAATCGCAACTGGACGGCGAATAAAAAATAAACAAGTCTGAAAAAAGGTTTTATAGTCACCACCATAGTTTATTCTGAAAACTATGGAAAACCATAAAGATAAAGCAAGGATGCGAAAAACCAAATTTTCGAATCTGAGAGTCGAATACGTGTAACCCTAACACGTCCGACCAAGGGTGGTACCATTCATTAAATATGCATAATTGATGTGAGTTTCATAAATGTTTAATTTTCCATGAAAATAGTAAGAATAGAATATACAAAAGAAACATAAATATTTTTTTGGTTTTTTGGCCCGACGAGAATTGACCTTGTTCTTAAGTATTCTCATTCAAAATGAGAAATCATGGTTATGTAGTTCTTTTGAATATTTGTAAAGAAATTGGGAAAATGATTTGATTTTTTGGAAGTGAACCTGACAAGGACTGACCTTGCTCCTACGTATCTCCATCCACAATGGAGAATCAATTATCACATAGTTCTTAAGAGACAATTTGTTTGGAAATGTTGATATTTTTATATTTTCTAAAATTTTATATTTTTTTGATGTTTTTTCATTATTTGAAATTAGGTGTGTCACACGATGCGAATAACTGGACAAACATCAAAAGATGAAAGAGAAAATTATTTTTGGTATTTTTGAAGAAAGGAAAGGGACCAAGTACTAGAAAGACGTCGACGGTCACACGAGTACTCAGGCTTTTAAATACGTATTTAATTATTTGAAGAAAAAAAAATATATATATATATATATATATTAAGTATTAGGACGATGCAGACGATCACATGAGCATTCATACCTTTGGAAGGTTATTTAATTATTTGAGAAGGAAAAGATCTTAAGTACTAAGACGATGCATACGATCACACAAGTACTTATATCTTTAAAGAACGTGAAAATCTATTTTTAATTTTTTTAATTTTTATATTTATATATTATGAAAACAAAAGCATGAAAAAGTAAGGTGTTAAAATGAGGTAAAAGTCTAAGAATTTACAAAAACAAAATAAAAGCCCAAAACAGAAAATAAAGCCCAAATAGAAAATAAAACCATCACGTGTGGAAATAATAAAGATGTGGTGTAGTGAGCAAATATTGTGAGGTGTGTGGTAAATGTGGAGGTGCAACAAGTAAACACAATAAAACAAATCCGAGAACAACAAATAAACACTTAAGGGGTGCAGGGTTATAACATAAGGGAGTTGCATGGAGTAAAACAAAATAAGCCCAAAATGCAATGAAAATAAATAAATATGGAGGTGTGAAGAATAAAACCAAAGGTGCAAAGAGTATGGTTGCTCAACCCTCAAACTCAAAAAGATGGAGGTGTGGTAAGCGACATTGGCGTGCAGAAAGCATTCTGATCCAAGCCAGCCTAACATGTGTGTGTCTTTATCTTCTTCACAAACAAAAGTAGTCTCCAAGGGTTTCTTCTCCCTCCGAATGCACGGACAACAACAACACCCCTTCATTCGCGATCACACCTTTTCCACTTATTTTATATATATATATATATATATATATATATATATATATATATATATATATATATATATATATATATATATATATATATTGTATAACAATTCTCGAATGGAATACACAGTAAATATGTTGATGATCTTAATGCATTTCTTTAATCTGGTGAAGCTCAACATGTTGTTATTGCATATTTTTGCAAAGTTAAGGTTTTCCAAGGTATGTTTAAATGTGAAATTATTGTTTTTCATTTTATACATTTTCGACATGTAAACATATTTTGCTAATATTTTCTCAATAGAAACTAATACATTTACTATTATTGATTTTTTTTAGATAAAGTTTATTTGCATACTTGCATGGATCGCACAAGATATTTTATATCTTGGATGGGAAAGATGCAAACGAACTAAAAGTAAGGTAGATTTTCTTCCATTATTATCATAATAAGTATTTTAAGACTTTAACTTACGATATTTATACTTCATAAGATGTAGGATGGTACAAAATCACCGTATCAAGCTCTCAGTCAACTTTCTTAGTCATCTAAGACCACCATCGAAGATGATTTTCTTGAAATACGTCCCAAATTATCTATTGAGGAACTTAAGGACTACAAAAAAGTATAACAATATTAATCTTTGTTTTTTTATAATTGTAAATTGTTTGTTTTTCTCATACAGATTAACTGTAAGGCCCACTATTTATTCTGCCCTAATTTTAAAGGAGTTGTCCCAAATCATTTGGGCCTAGGGCAGACCCATAAGGAGTCCAAACCCCTAAACCAGTCTAACACTCTCACTTCCATCTCACTTTCAGAAAACATCAGTTCTCAAACCCTCGTGTTCTCAACATAAGTTCTGCTAGGGTTTGATTCTTAGCCTCCGTCAAGTTTGCTCAAACTCATTCGACTCCACGTAAGTTGCTCCTTAACTCATACTAGTTCTCCCCTAGTCTTATTTTCGTGTTTCCTTTGAGGCTCATCTCAATGGCCTCGTTCTGTTCCGTTCTACTATTTTTCCAACTCACTAAGTTGTTCCCGAAGTTGTGGTGCTCACTGTTTGCGTCTACGAGTCATTTGGTTAGCTCTTTCCAGGTAAGGGAAGTCAGGGTTTCTTATTTTAAGCGTATTTTTCCTGCATTTGGGTTATGTTATATATCTCTGGTGATTGTATGGTGCCTGCTTTGAAATGGATATGCTTGGTATATTATTTTGGATGAATCTCGGATTTTACAGGTGTAGAACAGTGAGGGAGAACTGCTATTTTTGCCCAAGCGAGCTCATCTCGCCTAGGAGAGAGTAGTAGAGGCTCGCCCAGGGGTTTTCGCTCGAGCACTCGCTCAGGCGAGAAACCAAGTTTTTGAGCGAAAAACCATCTCGCTCAAGCGAGATGGCCTCGCCTCAGTGAGAGTTCACGAAACCCCCAGGACCTATGTTCGTAGTCTCGCCTAAGTGAAAGCCTGCAGCTTGAGCGAGAGCATTCCTTTCGCCTGAGTGAGGGCTTCTGGCTTGAGCGAGACCTGCTGTAAATCACGTTGTTTTCTCACATGATTGTTAATGATTGTATGATTGGCTAGGTTGCTCTATTTAAAGTATGAGGTATGCGAATATGCATGAAATATCTGAGGTGATGAACTGTATTGGTGTGTTGGTATGATCTTGTCATGTAAATTAAATGAGATGGTTGGTTATAGAAGTGACGTGGTGTTGGTATGAGATATGGTTATATATATATTGATTGATGGAAACATGATGTTGGTTTGGTTAGGACGTATTTCCACGATAGCTTCGTGGTGGTGCCTCATTGCTTAGGGCGTAACTCCATGAATCTCTATGTGAGATCTCATGGTGTTGCCTCAGTTGATCAGGACGTAATTCCATGACCCTAGTTAGTGGGAGTTCATGGTGGTGCCTCATTTATATAATTTAGTAAGGATTCAAGGTAAGGATTGCATCCTGACACTCTAATGAGTTAGTTAGTCTCACATAGAGCGTACTGACTCAAGTGGTGAGAGTAGCAGGAGGCCTGAAACACTTTAAGGGCTAACCTTGTGTGTGGGGATGTAACATTGGAACAAATAGCTTAGTAGAGCAACTCGGTACAGCAGTAAAGACCACCACAAGCGCAAGCATCCGCTGAATTCGACTAATTATATGTATCCGAATGAGTTGTGTCTTGAGTCTTAGTGTATTGTTTGCAAGTAATAACATGATTGGTTGGCACATGCATCTTGGACTATGAAATTGTATATAACTGTATGATAAATCATTTTCTACTCTAACTTACCATTTGCTTGTTTGATTATTATGTGTGTGGTTTTCTCTTTTTATGATGATCATCAACTTGTTGATGTGAGCAGATGCGAGAACTCCCCGTGGTCATCAGGGTGATGAAGGTTCCGTTGCATAGCCTATTTGGGCTGGATTCCGCTCATCTTAGTTTTCTTTTAGGGCTATGACCCATGTATTGTCTTCTCCTAGAACTTTATTTTTAATATTGTTGATCACTTACTCTATCTTGTCACTGACATCGTGGTGTGTCTTAGTTATTTTCTGTTTACTTCTGGACAACTGTAAGGAGTAGTTTCTACACTCCATGACTCCGCTTCTCGTATTATTTTGTGTGACATTTCATTTAATAACAATATTATTTAAATAGGGTGTTACATTTATGGTATCAGAGCGGTCAATCCTTAAAGTTTGTGGACTTGGGTGTCTGCTTAGCTTTCGTTATGTATTTCTAAGTGTCTTTAGTTAAGTTCTTGTCTTATCAAGTATGACTGACAATTTTCCTATATGCCAGTGATATGGCACCTCCATGCAGGACTCCTCAATCTTCTTAGGGTGACGAACCAGATATCTCCAGGGCGATAGAAGCAATGGTGGCAACTATGACTCAGTAGGGTACTGCCATGATGCAACAACATGAGGCATTAATGCAGCGACAAACAATGTCGCTTGAGCAGCAACAACTGATGATGCAGCAGATGGAGGTTGCTAGGGTAGTTGCTGAGGACGCCCATAGACAACATATGGAAGCCCTCTGCCAACTGAAGGAGAACAGGACAACTGCCCCCGTCTTTGGTCTTGATCCACGACCGCCAGTCTGGGAGTGGAGTTTGGAGGACTTCTAGAAGCACCACCCAACGAAATTCAACTGCAAAACTAGTTCTAATGTCGTAAACCAATGGCTGAAGGACATAGAGAAAATACTCGACGCCAAGATGTGTACTGTTGAGAACAAATTGGCTTTTGCAGTGTATATGCTTATAGGGGAGGCTGAGCATTGGTGGATCAGCATGAAATCCATCATGGAAGAGAGAGAGGAACCGGTCACTTGGGAGGCATTTAGGGGGAAATTCCTCTTTTAATATTTTCTAAACAACGTCCGTTACAGTAAGGAGAGTTCCTCCAGTTAACTCAGGGGAGTAAGATAGTAGCAAAGTACGCTGAGAAATTCAAGCACCTCAGTCGTTTCTACACGATGTCACTTGATGAGGAGTGGTGATGCAGGAAGTTTGAGAATGGTCTTCGGGGAGATATTCGTCTAATGGTTGCACCACTATCCATCAAGGACTTTGTTGCGCTAGTGGATAAGGCTAGAATGATGGAAAAGATGAAGAATGAGGTAGAGACTCAACACCCATAACAACATCTGAGGATTGGTGGACCATCTGGGTCCAAAACGAGGCATGAGGAGAGGAGGAAACCATATGACAGACCTCACCATCAGTCTCAAGGGTCTAGGAGCTTTCCTACACAATAGGGCCGAGTGCAGTGTTTCTAGTGTGGAGGCCCTCATCTGAGGAGCGTTTGCCCACATATGGAGGGTTATAGCAGATGTAATAACTATGGTAAGGAAGGCCACTTTGGCAAGGACTGCCCCAATCTTGCTAGGGCAGTGACACGACCTCCAGTTGAAACTCCTACCCAACACCAGTAGAGGAACAAAGGCAACAGGCCTCAAGCGACAAACAGAGTCTACGCCATGACAAGAGTAGAGGCTGCAGGCTCAGGTAACCTTATTATGGGTCATTGTGTGATATTTGGAAAAGATTGTTGTGTGTTTATGATTCTGGAGCGACACACTCTTTTGCGCATATGTTTGTGTGAAATGTTTGGGTTTATCGGTGTGTGAGTTGTAGTGTGAGCTTGTGGTATCTACCTCGGTGTCGGGTTTGGTCAGGACATCGTCATTGTGTGGATGCCATCCTGAACAGGGTGAGAGAATAGCTTGGATCAGATGAAGCGAAGGATCAGATGATGGTATATTGCGGTTCCAGGGTAGAGTGTGTGTACGTGACGATGTTGAGGTGAAGAAATTGATCCTTGAGGAAGGATACAAAAGTTGTCTTAGTTTGCATCGCGGCATGACTAAGATGTACCAAGACCTCAAGAATACCTTATTATGGCAGGGTATGAAGACGAATGCTGCATAGTTTGTATCAGCCTGTTTAACATGTCAGAAGGCAAAGGTAGAGCATTAGAGACCTGGTGGAATTCTACAACCTTTGGAAATACCACTATGGAAATAGGATAGCATCGTTATGGATTTTGTGACCCATTTGTCACAAACTTTTAGAGGGCATGATACCATATGGGTCATAGTGGACTGACTGACTGAGAGTGCTCATGTCTTAGAAATGAACTTGAGGATGCCCATGGCCAAGTTAGCCCAGTTGTACATTAAGGAAATTGTGAGGTTGCATGGGGTACCTTCGAGTATAGTCTCCGACAAAGATTCGCGGTTCACTTCTTGGATTTGGCAGACCTTGCAAAGTGCTTTGGGTAGTAAGCTGACCATGAGTTCAGCCTATCATCCCCAAACTAACGGTCAGTCAGAGAGAACGATCCAATCACTTGAGGACTTGTTGAGAACATGTATACTGGATCACTTGGGTGCGTAGGATGAAGTTTTACCTCTGATAGAGTTCACCTACAACAACAGTTTTCATGCGACCATTAGCATGGCGCCATATGCGGCTCTTTATGGTAGAAAGTGTAGGACCCCTCTATGTTGGTATTAAGATGGGGAAGCAGTGCTTGTTGGGCCAAAGTTGTTGGAGCAGACTACTGAGAAAGTGAGAATGGTGAAGGATAGGATGCAGGCCTCTCAGAGTAGGCAAAAGGCTTATGCGGACCGTAGAAGGAGACCTTTGGAATTTGCTGCTAGAGATCACGTGTTCTTGAGGGTGACCCGAACCACTGGTGTGAGAAAGGCTATCGGCTCAAGAAAGCTTTCTCCTAAGTTTCTTGGCCCTTACCAGATCTCGAGGAGGATTGGGCTTGTGGCTTATGAGATTGCTTTGCCTCCTCAGTTGGATAATCTTCATTCGGTGTTCCACTTCTCGCAGTTGAGGAAGTATGTTTTTAACCCGTCTCATGTGTTGGAAGCAGAAGATGTACAAATCATGGAGGATCTCACTATAGAAGTACCATCCGTGGCTTTAGAGGATAGTCGAGTAGATGAACGTCGAGGAAAACTAGTCAGTCTAGTCAAAGTCATTTGGGACCGGAGGACAGGTAACTCTACTTGGGAGTTAGAGGAGGATATGAGGAAGTCACATTCACATTTGTTTTCCTGGTAAGTTTTCATTTTTGAGATCGAAAATTTTTATTGTTGGGGAGAATGTAAGGCCCACTATTTATTCTGCCCTAATTTTAAAAGGGTTGCCATAAATCAGTTGGGCCTAGGGCAGGCCCATAGGGAGTCCAAGCCCCTAAACTAGTCTAACACTCTCACTTTCAGAAAACATCAATGCTCAAACCCCCTTGTTCTCAACAGAAGTTCTGCTAGGGTTTGATCCTTAGCCTCCGTCAAGTTTGCTCAAACTCATTCGACTCCACATAAGTTGCTCCTTAGCTTATACTAGTTCTCACCTAGTCTTATTTTCGTGTTTCCTTTGAGGCTCATCTCAATGACCTCGTTCTATTCTGTTATGCTATTTTTCCAGCTCACTAAGTTGTTTCCGGAGCTAAGGTGCCCACTATTTGCGTATACGAGTCATTTGGTTAGCTCTTTCTAGGTAAGGGAAGTTAGAGTTTCTTATTTTAAGCGTATTTTTCCTATGTTTAGGTTTTGTTATGTATCTCTGGATATTGTATGGTGCCTTCTTTAAAATGGATATGCTTGGTATACTATTTTGGATGAATCTTAGATTTTACAAGTGTAGAACAGTGAGGGAGAACTGTTATTTTCGCCCAAGTGAGCTCGTCTTGCCTAGGCGAGAGTAGTAGAGGCTTGCCCAGGGGTTTTTGCTCAAGCACTCGCTCAGGCGGGAAACCAAGTTTTTGAGCGAAAAACCATCTCGCTCAGGCGAGCAGGTCTCGCCTAAGAGAGAGTTCGCGAAACCCCCAGGACCTATGTTCGCCTAAGCGAGAGCCTGCAGCTTGAGCGAGAGCACTCCTATCACTTGAGCGAGGGCTTTTGGCTTGAGCAAGACCTGCTGTAAATCACACTGTTTTCTCACATGATTTAGTGATTGTATGATTGGCTGGGTTGCTCTAGTATGAGGTATGCGAATATGCATGAAATATCCGAGGTGATGAATTGGATTGGTGTGTTGGTATGATCTTGGCATGTAAAATGAATGAGATGGTTGGTTATGCAAGTGGCATCGTGTTGGTATGAGATATGATTCTATATATTGATTGATGGAAACATGATGTTAGTTTGGTTAGGATGTAATTCCACGATTTGTGGTGGTACCTCAATGGTCAGGGTGTAATTCCATGAATCTCTAGGTGAGATCTCATGGTGATACCTTAGTTGGTCAGGACGTAATTCCATGACCCCTGTTAGTGGGAGTTCATGGTGGTGCCTCATTTATATAATTTAGTAAGGATTCAAGGTAAGGATTTATATAATTTGTTAGCTACGCTTGCTCTTCTAGGGGAATTGCAAACCCCTGGTAAAACCATTAGTAGGGGTTAAAACCCCAAAAACATCAAATATAACTCCCCATTAAAAAATATTTTTGTAGTGGTTAAATTGTTCATCCAAAAATATAAAAGAATAAAAGGCTACAATACTCTAATTAGAAAGTGTTACAATAAAGAAAGTTTAGATTTCACCTTTGTAGGTCAAAACTAAAAAAATGCAAATTAAAATTAAAAAAGCACAAGCAAAGAATGCAAAACTATAATGAATAAGACATGACTAACAAACATGAAGCTCTTTTAAAATCATTCACTGATGAACAACTACATGTATATAAAAAGACATCATGGCAACGATGCTTTCACAAAAAAAGAGGATTCTTTGTCTTGTATGGATATGGTGGAACATGTAAAACTTTCATGTAGAGAACATTGTCAGTTGTTGTAAAATATAAGAAAAATATTGTTTTAAATGTAACTTCGAGTGCAATTGCATATTTATTACTTCTTGGTGGAAAACAACAAATTCTACATTTTGCATACCAATCTTGGTAAATAAGGAATCAACTTGCAACATCACTCAAGGTTGTCTTCGTGTTAAGCTCCTAATAGAAATCAAATTGATTATATGAGATGAAATACCAATGATGAATAAACTATGTTTTGAAGCATTTGATAGAACATTGAGAGACATTATGAAAAATATTGATGATACAAACAATAAAAAACCATTTGATGGTAAAATGGTTGTTTTGGGAGGAGATTTTATGCAAATTTTGCCTATGGTTAAAAAAACTTGTAAATATGATGTTGTCAAATCAACAATAAACTATTATGAATTATATAAACATTGCAATGTGTTCAAAAATTTTGAAGAATAAGATTAAACAATACAACAAATCAGACTACAACAAATATAAAAGAATTTGTTGATTGAATCCTAAAAATTGGAGATGGACACATGGATTTAAATGAACATGGGCATTCTTGAAATACCAAAAAGTCTTCTAATTCAAAATAGTGAATCGCCTTTATTATCATTAGTGAATTTTGTTTATCCTGAATTTATATTGAATATGATGTCTCTTAGATTTTTTGATGATGGAGCAATTCTATGTCCAAAAATTGAATTTGTAGTGCATGTTAATGACTTCATTTTATCTTTCATAAGTGGTGAAGAAATCACATACTTATGTTTAGACACACCATACCAATCAGATGAGGACTAATAAATTCAAAGTTAATGGTTTACATTAGAATTCTTGAATGAAATAAAATGTTCAGACATACCAAATCATCGATTGAAGTTGAAAAGAGGTGGGCCAATTATGCTTGTAAGAAACATTAATCAAGCAAAAAGGTCTTTGTAACAGTACAAGGTTGCAAGTTAATGAGTTAGGCAAAAATGTCATCTTTGCTACTATGATCACAGGAAAAAACATGGTCTAAATATATTTATACCAAAAATGAATTTAATGTCTTCTAATTCTAGATTGCCTTTCAAATTTCAAAGAAGACCATTTCCAATATCACTTTATTTTGCAATGACAATTAATAAGAGTCAAGGGCAATCTCTTTCAAGAGTTTAACTTTATCTGTCACATCCAATATTCACACATGACCAACTGTATGTTGTTGTTTTTGTAGTCAAAACAAAGAAATGATTGAAAATCACAATTTTGGATGAAGATGGAAATGTCAGTACCAACACTAAAATTGTTGTGTAAAAAAAAAATCTTTGAAACTCTTTTTAAAAGAAACATGTACAACATTTTGAACCAAATCTAAGGTATGCACCTTCTTCTTATTTTAAGCTTTAATTTAATTATAATCCATGTTTATCAAATTTGTGTTTTAACTTCATTACTAGAATAATGACAAATGTAGAAAAATGCTTTCATTGTCAATAAAAGCCTTCTTATATCAATATCATTTTTTGAGGTTATGCAACATTATTAACATCAACATCGATACTTGAAACAACTTATGTGTATTTTAATTTTAACATATAATGAATGATGAATGTATTCTTTTGTTATTGAAATATAGTATTTCATGTTTATTCATCATGTTTATGAAAGTACTATTAAAATACTACAATCTAACTTATCCATGCGTTCACACAGGTTAAAAAACTAGTAAGACATGTTTAAGAACAAATTCACCAGTATAAGAATTTGCATAAATACTTATAAAAGTCATAATATTAAATTTTCCATAATTCATTCATAACTTTTCATAACACATAATGCCTTTCGGAACAAGTTTTCTGAAACACCCTTACATGAAATGTCTTCCAAAAAGACCTTCTCCGAATATATAGAAACATGTTTCAAAACAAATCTTTTTTTCACATTTTCTCATCTTCCTCTACAGTGTGCTCCTCCTCCTCATCTTTCTTTGCAACAACAATGATAGTAAAAGTGACGACAACAACAATAGTACAACAATGGTGTGATGCAAAAATATGGGTGTTTGAGTTGGGGTGCAGTTAATAATTATGGAGTGCAGGAAGCAATAACTAAACTCTAACTATCGTGTTTGGATTATGAGTTGTTTGGGATAAATGCTTCAAATACATTTTGAGAATTTCTTCATACACCTCCAAGATTTCTTTTGCATCTCCAATAATTTTTTAAAACCCAAAAATATCCTTTGACTATTTGAGAAAAGCTATGCAGATTGCACCTAAACTTTACTTTTAGATGTCGACTTCTGATAAAGATGCTTATAGAGATCGACATCTAATAACAAATTTAAACTTCCGGATATCCAAAAACTATATACCAGAAGTTAACTTTAATAAATATATATATATATATATATATATATATATATATATTTTCAAAATGGTATATATATTTTTAGAAAACAATTTTTGGTATATATTTTCTTTTATATTTGGAAGTCTAAATTCTTTATCGGATGTTGATATTTAGAATTTTTTTTTGAAAGTCTGACATCCAGAAATAAATTTGAAGATGCGATTTAGGTATTTTTTTTTTCGAAAGATAAAAGGTATTTTGGATTTAAAAGTGTTTTAGAGGTATAGAAAAAATTTTGGAGGTGTAGAAAGAAATCTCCATACGTCTTTTATGTCTGATTCTAATCTAGTGATGACCTAGTTGAAACCAAGAAGATTCATCAGAAGTATGCAACAATTATTGAAACTATGAAAGAGTGGTTTAAAAGAGGAACTCTTTTGCCGATCTGCTTGCTAAGTTGGGAAATTCGAGTGGTCGCTATTAGATTCAGATGCTAGGGGAGTAGTATATACTATTTTTTTACATCTTACTGGACTGTGGTGAGATTCTCACTGCTTCAACGAGTTTTCTTGGATAAACTTATGAATATTAATAAAGTATAGTAAAACCATTGCATATTTTTAGTACGCCATTAAGAGTTTATTATTTTATATGCTATATACACATAATATTTATTTATAAGCGTAAATCTTTTCATTTTTTTTTTTGTAAAAGATGATCTCATTTTCTACGAAATGCATTACTTTTATTTTAAAGAGGAATAAAACAAAAATTCTGCTTTAACTGTCTTGTATATTGAATACTAAAATTTAAAAACGATAACATCTAATCAAAGCAAATTTCCACAATTCAAGAAACAAAGAAAAATAAATAAAATAAATGAAACATTAATTCGTGATGAGATTCACGAGTTGAACAAATAATAAAATAAAATAAAATAAGTAGCAATACTATACACGTTTTTAATAAAATTTTGAAATTAAATCTTATTTTAAGAAATTAAAAACATTTCACAAAGAAAAATAAATTGAATATTTTGTTATGAAATTAATTTTTTTTAAAAAAAAAAAAAACTAAAGTCATAATTCAATGAGACCTTTTATTTATTCTTTAATTTATTAAAAAATGATTTTATGTATAAAGTAACAAAAAAATATTAAAATTCGTAATTTATCTAAATATAAAATAAAATTAAAATTCGTAATTTACATATTTAGTCAATTCTCTCCGTTTGATGAATGTACCTTTGCGAAACGACATGTCGTCTTGTGCAGTATATACAGAGGTAGAGTTTTTCGATGACAGAGATAAGAGAAGAGAGACACTACAGTTTTATAGTGGAAAGAAAGTGTGTTGTGTGTTTGTGTGTGCGGCACGGTTAAGGTTAACTGATCCCATTGAAGAGCTACTTGACCTTACCCACTGAATCATTCCCTACTCAGCAACACTCTTCACTTCACTCTTCAGGTTAGTTACTCTCTTTCTCGCTATTCCAACCCTTAACATAACACTGCAAAAAACCCTCTTTTTTTTTCCCCTTTTTGTTTGATGCTATTTTTGATTTTGTTTTTTAATCCCAATTGCCGTTGCCATCGCAATCTCCAAATCGCTACCGCAATTGCAGAGCCTTCCGATGACTGACCCTGCCGAAGAGGCTGCTTATATCGAGAAACTTTACGAATACGGGGAGCAGCTCAACAATGCCAAGGATAAGTCTCAGGTTCGGAATTTGCTTTTTGATTCTTGCTTTCTCGGTTTAGGGTTTTGGATTCCGATGTTCGAGCTTGCAATTAGGGTTTTGGATTGTTTTGTGGTTTCGCAGAATGTGCAGGATTACCAGGGGATCATTGATGCGGCGAAGACCAGTGTGAAAGCGAAACAGCTCGCTGCGCAGCTCATTCCCAAGTTCTACAAGTTCTTTCCTGACCTTTCTGGTCCCGCTCTCGATGCCCATCTTGATTTGGTCGAGGCTGAAGAACTCGGGGTACGCATTTTTCTCCGTTCATTATATATATATATATATATATATATATATATATATATATATATATATATCATGGGATTTGTTATTTTTCATTAGTGTATGTGGTGGTGACTAAGAAATGGCGAATTCAGAATGGAAGAAAACCAAGGGAGATTTTGACCCCACTATCATTAATATCATGTTGCTATGCTACTTCTCTCCAAGTCTTAGCGATGGTTTTAAAACTAAACTAGGGGTTGAACTGCCAAGGCTTCTGAGTCATATGATTGTGTTGGTTCAACGGGCTAAATTAATTAAGGGTATAGTTGGAGCGAAGATAGTTAGTGGAGGATACATCTAAAGGGAAACAATGATATTTATTAGATTTAAACCAAACATTGGGAACGGGAGAAAAGAAGTGTTCTGCTTACTGTATCTTGGTGGTTTGTTCTGTTTCCTCTCTGGATTTCTACTAGTGAACTCTGTATGTGCTGAGGTTTCTTTCCACTGTTTGGTGTTTTTCTGTTGCTTCACAGGTTCGTGTGCAAGCAATTAGAGGACTGCCTCTTTTCTGTAAGGATACACCTGAGAATATAGGGAAGATGGTTGATATTCTTGTGCAAATCCTTGGCTCTGGTAAGTTGGGCTCTTTGAAGGTTTTGCGGTTGAGAACATAGCGATGATTGATTCTAATATGTTTTTTTCCTCTTTCATTCTTTTAGAGGAATTCGTGGAGCGTGATGCTGTACATAAGGCTCTTATGTCATTGCTGAGGCAGGATGTGAAAGGTACTGTGATATATCTTTACCTTGTTAGGAAACCCATTTGCAGCCTTGTAACTAGAAAATACGACTTCCCAGAGCAGCAAACATAGAAAGAATGGGACTTGGTTGATTGGCATTTGGATGAGCTCAACTGAGTTCCAAACACACTCTTGATAGTTTAAATTTTGCTAAGGAACCTGAATCTATCAATGCTAAAGTAAAATAACTTATAATTTTGGGTGTTGCATCAGTATGATTTGACGTGTGCTTAATTGCTTGTTGTATTTTGTCATGTAACAGAAGTATGTCACCAATCTTCTAGAATGATCGTAAACTGAATGAACTTTAATTCAAGAACTTTATATCTCAATCTCCTTGATCTTGTAACCGTATTTTACATTGAAGGTACATGCAGTTTTGATCTTTCTGCAATTCTTTTCGTTGTAATTTGAATAACACTGATCAATATCATCTGTATAAACAGAAAAAGATGCATCCAATTCTAACACTAGTCTTATCTATAGTCAGATTCAGTGTTCGTAAGATGTGCATTAAGAAATACTTTTTCTGAACATTGGTTTATGCATGGATGGTATCCTATTGATGTTAGCATGCCCTGAATAATTTGCTGAATTTGAAATTATGGTTAATGTTTCTTTTTTACCGGCACATTGTTGGTAATAGAACTTTAGAAATTTGTAATTGAAAGATCAATCGTGGAAGTCCAACAATTCTGTAGAACTGTTGTATTCCGAACTGAAGGTGTAGAGTTAGGCTAATTGCTTTGAATGACGTACTTGCACAAACTTTTTGCCTGTGAAAGCTCTATCTTTTGACAGATATCATATATATGCTTTTCTGATTGTTGACATTTGACATTTATAATTAGTGCTGTCTTTCTGTTGTCTCCTTATAGTTTAGTTTTCAATGCAGCTTCTTTGACGGCTTTGTTCAAGCACATTGGCAGTGTTGAAGAGCCAAGTACTGATGATGTTATCCGTGAGAAAGTTATAAACTTTGTCAGAGACAAGGTAAGCAGACAAATGTTTGATAAATGAGACCTTTATTCTATTGCTTCTTTAACATGGAAGGGAATACTGAACGCTAAATATGTGAATTTTAGGTTTTCCCTATCAAAGCTGAATTGTTGAAGCCCCAGGAGGAAATGGAAAGACACATAACTGATCTCATAAAAAAGGTATTCATTATTTTTATGATTTCATTTGATGCTCTATTAGTGTTTAATTTGTGTAACTTATGCAGTGTTGATATAAGTTGAGGGTAATTTAATTGCAGAGTTTAGAAGATGTCACTGGCATAGAATTTCGAATGTTTATGGATTTCCTGAAGAGTTTGAGCTTATTTGGTGAAAAGGCTCCAGCAGAACGGATGAAAGAGCTTATTGGAATCATTGAAGGGCAAGCTGACTTAGATGCACAATTCAATGTGATTATTGCTCTTCTTTTTATCCAGTTGAATGCACAAATACAGTCATTTTATATGTTAAAAGAATCTGTTATGTTTTCCTAAAATGATCTCTTGATTTTAGGCTTTACTGCTGTTAGAAGTTAAAGTAATGTATTTTGTTTTTAAGGTCTCGTATAATGGGTTATTAAAATGGAAATTTTCAGGTTTCAGATGCAGATCATATTGACAGGTTGATATCATGCCTTCATATGGCTCTTCCATTTGTTGTGGTAAGGACTGCTTACACTGCTTAATGTTCCTCATATTGTTTTGTTTAGTCTTTTATTCAACGGTATTATTTTCTTTTTCTTGTAGAGGGGTGCATCAAGCAGCAAATTTCTCAACTACATAAACAAATATATAATACCTGTTTTTGACCAGGTATTACTTCAGATAATTTAGTTTGGAAGAATAAGAATGCATTCATATTATTTATTCAACTCGAATAATATTTTTCCTTTTGCTTTGTTCAACTCGTTTAATAAGAATGTTTTATTATTTTTAATAAGAATGTATAATATTTCTGCTTCTTGCCTTAATACTTTATGCCATTGGTTGTAGCCATAAATTGATAGTTTATTCTATAACTTTTTGTACGATCCAAATGTACTGATGTAACTGTTAAAATACGTTATATAATTTTGTTGTCAAGGATGTCATTTAGGTAGTTGAACATGCACGAGAATCGAATCTTATTTTGAATTATATTGTATGTTAAAATAAATTGATAATATCAAATAATTTTTAAGTATATGAAATTTTGTATACTTAATCTATTTAATGAAACTTTTTAAACAAGCAGCTAGTTTAATTCCTTTGAGAATGTTATATTAAATGGATACTTGTGAAATAAGTGGGTCCCTTTCCTTTGTGTGTGGGTGTGGGATGGGATTAAGGATGTTCATCTGAAAAATTGAAAGGTAGATGTATTGAGCCTTTCAACGAGATACTGCCCTTTCTACTCTCTCTGTATTGGAATCAATTCTGAACGTATATACCATGGTTTCATGCCTTACAAATATCTAAATTATATTTTGTTGGACTAGTGACAGTGCAGGTTTCTAGATTACATAGAAAAATCTTAACTGGTCACCTTTGTAATATTAATTTGTTTTACTTGTTCAGATAAAATATAATTAAGGAATCTTATCTTTGGTAGTCTTACTGGTTACCTTTCTAGATCTTGTATTAGCTGGTGAATGTTTTTGATTAGTGAAATCTTTTTGGTATCATGTTAATAGTCGTCTTCAATTGAAGTTTTCTTTTGGTTTTTAAGAAACTTAGTTGTGTGAATTAATTATTCCTTGTCAGCTTCCCGGAGAACGTAAAGTAGATTTACTCAGAAGCCTTGCAGAATTTTCCCCTTATACAACTCCACAAGATTCACGCCAAATGCTTCCTTCTATTGTTCAGTTGTTAAAGGTAAACCTGTTGTTGAAAATTGGCAAAGTTAGTACTTCTAATTTGTTGTATATAGAAGTATGTTTTCTGTCATGTCAATGTTGATTTCTTTTTTTTTTAGTTTTACTTTATGCTGTTATTTCCAAGCGCATTGTGGATTAACAGAAGTGTGCTTTTGATGTGGCTAGCATGTTTTTATCTTAAATCCATTTTTTTTTTCTTGAGTAACTATTATTAAGACTTCATCTATCTTTTATATTTGTTATAAATTTATAATGTTATTCATATAATTTCAGCTCTGTTCAGTATACTTTGAGCAATATGTTGATTGATGCAAATTCAAATTGAAAGTGTGATGTAGTTACTGCTGTGTATGATCTTTGGAAATTGAATCAAATTAAATGCAATCTGTCAAGGATTAATATATCCATTTATTTAATATTCTATTTAAATTAAAATGATTGGTATTTTCTACTGTCACTGTTTCCATTAAGCTTCTTGCTTCGTATTTTTCAGAAATATATGACTTGGAAGAAAACTGGAGAGGAGATGAACTTTACCTATGTAGAGTGCTTGTTGTACACATTTCATCACCTAGCTCATAAGGTGGTTTACCTTGCCTTGTCCAAGTTAATGCTGTGAATAGTTAGTTATATATTTTGCTAAATTGAAGTTGGTGATGTAGGTTCCTAATGCAACAAATAGTTTATGCGGATACAAAATTGTTACTGGCCAGCCATCTGATAGGCTCGGAGAGGACTTTTCTGAGCATTATAATGATTTTACTGAAAGGTATCAGCATTCTTTTGGTAAAATTATGTTGTCAACTATTCACCTATTCTTTGGTTTGTAATATTAATATAATTTGGTCAAGTCATATATGCAAGTATTACAAAAGAATTTATGAGGGGGTTTCTAATTCCAAAGATAGCACATGCTACAGGTCTTGATGAAGGCTTACAGTAGCACTTACTAGTGATAGACCAATGAAAGCTCCCAACTGTAATCAAGTCCAAGTAATTCTAAGTTTAGGGGAACAATATTGTTATGTAGATATGGAAAGTGAACCTGTTATGTTTGCATTCAGCTTCGGAAAACTGATTGTATTTTACCCGTTTGGTAGCTGGGAGATCTTTCAAACATGCACTATGGTGCTAAGTATAAGGAGTAAAAGCTGTTGGGGGTTTCATTTAGATGCACAGTAATTTTTTGTAAACTGCAGTTTTTGAACTTGAACTTGAACTTCTCTATGTAAGGTTCAAACATGGTTGTCGTAGAGATAATGTGGTAGGACATTACCTTTAATTTATTAGCTTAATACTTTTTATTTGTATTCTTGGGTAGTGTGCAATAATTATTTGTTTGAGATCAATGAGTAATAGTTTGCCTTGTTTATCATGTTTTGGGGTTATTAGACTGCATAGTTAGAATTGCTATTTTCTTCATTGATTTTTCAACCATTATCCAGATATGGGTTCATTTGTTGCCCACTCCCACAAATTCTTTTGTCAAGTTCACTTTTAGTGAGGACGTCAATTGAGTGCAAAGTTATAGCAATATTTTCTATATTTTCAAAAACATGATAAGTCTATGAGGCATGTAATGAGCAACAAGGTCTGGTTAAGATTTTATCATTATGAGGTTATATGTTGAGCATCAATATGAACGGTTAAAAAGTGGACTTTAAATCTAACTCTACCTTACAAAAGCGGCTTGTAAGTTGAGATTTGCACTTATATATTGTAAATTGATCTTACCTCTAGTCGATGTGAGAATTTCAATACAAAGTTAGGATAAGTAGTCTTTAATAGGATTTATTGTAAGGTGCTATGTGCTTCGTGTTGGACCTAGTTCCTAGGAACATGTTTTGTGCTAGACCTAGTTCTTAGGAGCATCTTTTAGAATTCTCTTCTTTTCTCTTCCATTCATTGTAATGGATCCCAAACTATTATAAGTATAAAAACCTAAGAGAGGGGAATACATACTAATTATAGAAAAAATATTCTATTTTTTTTGTATTTTTCTCAAGTTGGTATCAGAATGGGTCGATCCTATTCTGTTGGTCTCTGTCTTGCCTTTTGTTTTGCAAAAGAATTATCTATTGGTCTTTGTTTGTGTTCTCTGTTGCTGTTCACTGCGATATGTTGCTATTTGTCGTCTGCTGCCATATGCTTCTGTTTGTCGCTAGTTTTTGGTCCTTCGACACCTTGGTCTGGTGTGCCTTGAGGAGCGTGACCCAACCCCATTGAGTGTGTATCCATTCTTCAACTGATGTGCTGTCACACGTCGTCCAGACCTGCTCTGCCCTAGTGCGAGTGTCACGCATCGACTTTCGATGGTCAGGATCTTCCTGGACCACCATGGTCTGACTCGCCAAATTCTTTTGAGCCTATTTCAGCTATGTGTTTCGTTCCAAGAGCATTTGGTGTGTGTCTTCTAGTGTTAATCACCGTTTTCCTTGCTTGAAACCCTAGGTTTCTCTCTCTTGAAACTTATGGTTTCCTTGTGTTTTTGGATTGTCACCCTATCTTTGCTCAACATGCTTTCAGGAGCTATATCTTCTGACATAATTTCTACTTGTGAAGAAAAGAGATCTTAGTAGTAGAGGGGGGCGTCATTGTGGAAGAGAGCATCCTCAATGGATGTTGTAGAAGAATGGGTCACACTCAAGAAAATTGTTACTCTTTACATGACTTTCCTACTTGTCCATCATTTGGGTGATGTCCTTCTTACTTATTGTTGTTATCTTATTAATCAAATGCCTTCTTATTTGAACAATCAAGTTCCATACTCCATTGTATTTTCAAATGAGCCTCGTTTTCCCATTTCTCATTGTGTATTTGGTTGTGCTTGTTTTGTACATGATGTGTCTTCAGGTTTGAACAAACTTTCAGTTTGAGCCATCAAATGTGTCTTCTTAGGATATTCTTGTCTTTGTAAAGGGTATCAATGTTATTCTACTGACACTGAGAAATATTGCATGTTTGCAAGTGCCACCTTTTTTTGAAGAAACTCATTTCTTCTCTTCCTCCGCAGAAGATGTTAGCTCTGTCCAATAAGTGTTGTCTTGCCTTTAGTTGAACCTTTTGTGTATCCAATTACAAACACTTTCCAACTTCTTCTACTAACCCAAGTTCCTCTCACGAGCCCAGTTCTCCCAGGCCGACCCACCCTTCTCAAATGACTAGTCCATTACCACGTGATGAGTCATCTTCATCAAGTCCTTCACCATCATCAATTTGTACTGCGTCTCCTGATGATGAGGATTCTAGTTGGCCCGTTGCCATTTCCAAAGGTACACATTCTACACTATTTTCTAAGCTATCACCATTTCTCTCCTTCCTATTATTCTTTTATCTCTTTATCTTCTATTACTATTCTTAAAAATTTAAAAGAGGCTCTTAATCATCCTGAATGACGACAAGCCATGATTGTTGAAATGCAAGCCCTTGAACAAAATGATACATGAGAGTTAGTTTCTCTTCCATTTGGAAAGAAGATATTTGGCCATCGTTGGGTCTATTCCATAAAAGTTGGACCGAATAGTGAAATTGGTTGCTTCAAAACTTTTTGGTAGCCAAAAGGTATACACAAATTTATGGGCTTAACTATAGTGATACTTTCTCTCTTGTGGCCAAAATGACTACTATCTGACTTTCCCTTGCCATGGCATCCTTTCGTCATTGGTCCCTTTATCAATTTCTTTATCAATTTGATATTAAAAATACTTTTCTACATGGCGATTTAGAAGAGGTGTACATGGAGCAACATCTTGGGTTTGTTAATCAGGGGAAGTCTGTTTGGTTTACAAGTTGCTTCACGCTCTCTATGGTCTAAAGCAATCTCTCCGTGCTTGGTTTAGGAAGTTCAACCACATTGTTCAATCCTTTGGGCCGAAACATAGTGAGGTAGGCCATTCTATTTTCTATTATCACACCTCCCCCAACAAATGTGTGTACTTAAAAGTGCATGTTGATGATATAGCCATCATAGGGATGATGCTGTTAAAATCTCTCAGTTAAAGGAGCACTTATGCAATCATTTAGACTAAAAGATCTTGAAAATCTCATACTTTTTGGGCATAGAAGTTGCTCAATTAGAGGAAGGAGTTGTAATCTCTAAGAGAAATATGCTCTTGACATCCTTAAAGAGACATCATGATTGATTGTAAACTAGTGGATTGTCCCATGAATTAGAAATTAATGGCAAAATGAGAAGTTTTCTTTGACCTTGAAAGATGTAGGAGACTAGTTGGAAAATTTATTTATCTCACTATTACTAGACCAGATTTGTCCTTTGCAGTTCATGCAAAATCCTTGTACTGATTATTTGGAATGCCATCATTCGTATTCTGAGATATCTTAAAAAGGTTCTAGAATAAGGACTACTTTATGAAGATAAAGGGAATACCCAAATTGTTGTCTATTGTGTTGTTGATTGGGTTGGTTCTCATATCGATAGATGCTTTACGACGGGATATTGCATGTTGCTTGGAGGAAATGTTGTCTTTTGGAAAAGCAAGAAGCAAAATGTTGCTGACCAATCATATGCTGAAGCGAAGTATAGAGCAATGGTATTCTTTACCTATGAGCTTATATGGGTAAAACAATTCTTACAATAATTAGATTTCAGTGACATTCTATCGATAAAGATGCATTCTGATAATCATGTTGCCCTCCAAATTGCTCCTAATCCAATGTTATCGATATTGGATAACGAAAATATATTGGAGACCCCAAATATCCTTTAAAGTTATAGTGGAAATCATAACGGGAGTGGAAAATTCAGTCAAAGGAAATATAATATATGCATTATAAAAAATACAAAAATAAAATTGTTATGCAAAAGTAATGATATTGTATCTAGAAATTGAAATATGGGAGTGAGAAAAGAATTAAAGAATGTAGGTGCCACTTTACAAAAAATAAAAGCAGACATGTAATATGCTAACAACAACAGCAGTAGTGTTGATGGCGGTGCACGGTGTGTGGTGGTGAGCAGTGCAGGGGGCTGAAGGAGAAGTTTAGGCAGTATTTGAATATTAGGTTAAATATAAAAAATTTATTAGGCCATAAACGACCCAATTTCTATCTAAGTTGTTATTTGTGCTTTAAACCCAATAGAACACACTAAAGAAAAAAATCTCGTACTTAAACTAGATTTTTTCACAAGTGTTGTTGCCCTAGCTGAAGAGTCTTCTTCTCCATGCCACTGCTGCCTCAATAGGGTTTCCTTCTCCGCCTTTTCCACCATAGCCATTTCAGATCTGCTATTCGTTATCTAAAAGGTGAACGCCATGAAAAACCACCCACATCGCCATGTTGTTGCGACAAGCACCAGAATCACCACTGGTTTCCACCTTGTTGCTGTTATCACTGATTTTCGATAACACAGAAGACTATACATATTGAAATTGATTGTCATTTCATTTGAGAAAAGTTGTTGGCCAAGGAAATCTGCATGGAGTCTGTTTGCTCAAATAATCAACTCATGTATTTACAACATCCTTGAGAGGTCCTCGTGTTTAATTTATTTGTTCCTAGCTTGGTACATACAATTTGTATGCTCCAACTTGAAGAGTAGTGTTAGAATAAATATTCAATAGGATTTATTGTAAGATGCTGTGCGCTTTGTGTTGGATCTAGTTCCTAAGAACATGCTTTGTGCTAGACTTAGTTCCTAGGAGCATCTTCTTATTTTCTCTCATTCATTATATATGATGTATCTCAAACTACTATAAATATGAAAACCTAAGAGAGGGGAATACACACTTTCAAATTCATTCTAATTTCTTTGTATGAGGCTATATGCCGAGCATCAGTATAAACTATAAACAAACTTCTGATGTGTATGTTTGTTGTAAAATTTGGCTTGATCAAGAACTAAAAACCCGTCTTCTTGACTGTGTTTATGTCATTGTAATATGGATCTTACTTTTCCTGAATCTTGGAAATACAATAGTTTGGGAAGGATTGGATCCTCCGCTGTTTAAAATTAACAGCAGCGTCCTGTTGAATAATTCTTAACCATTTATTACTAAATCTAACTATTAAAATAAAAGCCAATTAAAGCTAAATGGGTAAACATGAGTGTCTCTTTTACTGGCATTATGAGTTTTTATTTCAACTGTGTGTAAGTAATAAAGACAATAAATAGTTATATTTTCTTAAACATGACTTCTCCAGTTAATCGTGAACAAATGAAATTCCAAATCCGTTTGGGAAGGGCTAAAGTACTTGATTTGACTGGTTGCAAATATTCCATTTTACTGTGAACTTCTTGTTGTATTACCTGTCTGTAGGATTTAAGTTTTTCGTTTTGTTTTCCAGTCACATTTTTGTTTATTTTCTTTAATTAGATTGAATAATGTTGAGGAGTTCACCCGGGCTACAATCAAGAAGTTAACTCAAGGAATGGATGAAAACAACAAATCTCTGGCAGGTGCTAAAACTGATGAAGAAAAGGAAAAAATTGTGCGTTCTACTTGTTTGATGGTTCTTTGTATTGCCTTTCTCTTATTGACATGTCATTCTTACATTTTTACATGATTATGTAGAAAACTAAAAAGCAGAATGCCACAACTGGGTTACGGACCTGTAATAACATTTTGACAATGACGAAGGTAAGAGGGATGCTACCCTCTTTACTTGACCAAATTGGTTATCAAATTATTTGTGATTCACCGCCTTTGGTTTGTGTGTTCAGCCATTGCGTACCAAAGTGCCTTCCTTTATTGGAGATAAGAGAATCAATCTTTCTTGGAAAGAAGCAACAAAAACTGCATCGTCCAATGCGCCAGCTGCTGGGTATGTTATCTTTTGTTTTGCTCTAAAAGATCATTTATAGCTTGTTTATTTGTTTCTTTTTTAAATAAAATTGAAGTACTTAATTTTTAAAATAGAATTTTTTTTCTGTGGAAATAGAGCGAAACCTAATAGAAGGACTGCTTTAGAATATTTTCCAGATGCTAACAAAAAGTAGTTCTGAAAAGTTATATTAGTTAATATCATAACGCATTTTAACAAAATTTATCTAATCTAAAAACAGTACTTTGTTCTTTTTCCCTTGAGAGTGAGTAATTTGTTTCATTATTCTCTCGAAAGTGTTAATCTTTGGCCTAATTTGCACTGTTCATGGAATAAAATGATTTTTTTAAAGATATAATTTGCACTGGGCGTTGGGACAACAGTAGTAATTGAAATTTATAAACTTAATAATTTAGTTTAAACTTCTGCAGAGCAAAACGGCCTTCTAATGCTGCTAACGGGTCCAACAATATTGCATCAAAGAAAGGTCGAGGAGGTGGTGGGGGTTTGCAAAATCAACTTGTCAATAGAGCACTGGAAGGATTATCTGCTGGTGGGAGAGGGGGTATGAGGGGCAGAGGCCGGGGCTGGGGTGGTAGAGGAAGAGGAAGAGGAGGAGGAGGGTATCGGTAACTTCGTTGCATGTGATGTAGAAAATATCAGATTTCACGACTGTACCAGAATACGAATAGGACCTGTTGTTAATGTACTAAAATTCTTTCTCAGAGGAAGTTTTGATTATAGAGGACGTGAAATTTTAATGTAGTGGTACTTTTTACAAAGGTTGTTTATGTAGAATTCTGAGTTATTGATCATTTTCGAATCGATTAGTTGCAAGCAGCAGATGAGGACCAACTGACGGAACCTATGTTCGTTGGTATGTATGCATTTAATTTAATGACGAGTGCAATCATATGAAGACCGTATGTTACCCCTTTGAAGCAATCAGAAATTTAATGATCTAGATTCTTTGTACAGTTGTCCTTATCAATGCCAATTAATCTTAATGTATTCATTTCCTACCCATTACAATAATCAATTTACAAGGTTCATTTAGCTGTTATTCTGAAGTTCAATAATGGTATTGTTGCTTGGAATCCTTAAAAATATCAATGACTAAGTTACAGAAGCAGGATAATGAAAATGGGTCATTACTCAAATACTGAGTATATGTGAATTCTTAAGTTACCTTCCTAAATCTATAATTAGGTGAAAAAAGAATATTTGTTGGTTATGTATGTAAAACGTGGTAGATGATCAAGAGTTGTGAATAGTAACCGTTGGTGGGGAAGACACCATTATGATATCTGGTAATTGTGGAGGCATTGGCAGCTGATGGTCGTGTATAAGTGGTGCATGCTTTCTGCTGTAGATCTGCTTTGCTATAACAAACATCCTTTTCCATCGACTTTCATCACTAAGGTTGCCATTACGTTCTTCTGCCTCATCTTGGGATGTGTGACTAGATTTCCGCGACTGGATGGTGTAAAGAAGAAAACAAATAGTAGAAGTGGCACCAGAAATGACGTACAGAACCCAGAAACTTCCAAGCCTCAAACTTTCTGAACTCTCGGAGGTCGAATTGTTGGAGCAGTCATCTGCAGAGTTCAACCATTTGTCTTCTAACTTCTTTATTTCTCCCCGCTCTAAGAGCGTCAGTATAGCTTTGGAAAAGTCTCTGGCCATTGGGGAGCCTTTCCGGAACATCTGCGTGTCATCATTGAAGAGATTTTTAAAGAATTAGCGAAACATATTGACCACTTCTGTTAAAGCTACAAGGCCCACTAATCCGCAAAGTTCGAGTTCTTTTTAAGGTCCAGGGCCGAAGGAAAATTCATATTTATATATAGAAAACAGTTAGTTAACATATATCGTAGTTATTAGAGGAAAATCCAGGGTGACTTACAAATCCAAGACCTCCGAATTTGGTGGTAGGTACAAAGGCAGAGAATCCCTTGCAATATTTACTCATATATACTTTTTCATAGGGTAATTCGAGAAAAGCTGCTGCAATTGAATTATTTTTGAATGCATCCTCGTAGCTATATTCATTATCAATGTGTACGATGTTCTCTGGCTTGAAGTCTTCGACTTTCTCTAGGTATGTCTTAACAAATGAGTCGCCGTCACAACCAATTTTCATGTTGTTCTTCTTCAGAAACTCAATGTCAGTCACATTTAGTCGCAGTCGTTGAACTGTGAGCATGGAAGAAAGACTAGCAGTGTAGCTTGAGTTAAGAATCAAAACTAGAAACAGCCATGACACCATCACCACTCGAGTTAAATCACTATAGATTTTCTCCCCTGCAACATTAAACCATTGACATCAATTCAGTTTAATGCAAACTAAAGTGGATAATTGTTTTTAATTGAGGTATGAGGATGATACTTACTGTGAGCGAAGAATAGAGAGGAGAAAGTAAACATAAGTGCAGTGCTGATCTGGCTTTTCAAATCGCCATGAAAATCTGGATTGGGTTTCCGCTCCAGGCACCAAACAACTATCATTGTGTACATCAACAAGGCACCGGTTGCCACCCACATTTGCCAGGTGAAGGGCTTCATAAACATCCATGTCGAATCTTCCGACTTCTCCGTAACTATCATTGACAACCCCGATTCTGCATATGGCACCGTAAAATCTACATATTGCAATCTTTCTTCTAATATGGTCACGTCTCCAACAACAGCCTCATAAGTCTTAAGTTTCATCATTATTCAACCACATGACAAACATATAAGTATTATTAGGTGTGTGAAGTAACCACATATACAAGAAAAAAAGGGAAAGAGTAGAATGAGTAATAAGGCTTTACCTTGTTATAGACCAGTTGAACCAGATCAGGATAGCTTGCATTCACGGGATAGAAGTCATATGGCAGGTCATACCCCAACAGGGGTAACGCCTTCTCAAAAATTTCAATGCAGAATCCAGTGTATTCATATGAATTTGTATGCTTGTCATGATCAACTTTGACAAACTTGGAAAAGGAGGTTCTTCCAGGAATCGCTATTCTCATTGGTTTTTGTTTAGTAGGCAGATTCCAGCCCTTTGGAATTCTTGTTAGTTTCCCTGGCCATATTACAACGCCACTTAAACTTTCTGTGTTCCTAGAAACACTACCTGAACCTTTTTCTGTAGGAAGGGTACTCATGAACCCACCTTCAGGAGTCCAAAAGTCTAACTCTCTGTAATTCTTCGTATCTACATTGACAATCCTGAAAGTGGGATTCTGCAAAAGCTGCGCTGCTTCGAATCCAATTTCTCCACTTAAGCCAACGAAATTGCTAGAAAGTATTTCTCTTAGCAGAGTGTTTCTGCCACTCGCCATTCTATCTATTGCTTGTGCAACAATTTTAATGCTATCATGTGCTTGCAGAGCATAAAATCCCGGGTTGCTGTTATCCTCCTCAGGATACCTGGCACGAAAAGATTTCCTGAACCGAGCCTCAAAATTTTGATATTCACTGCTACGTTCAGAGTAGTAGGTCTTGATTCCTAAAGCTCCTTCCATGTAGGAAATAGCAGACTTGTTGACAGAATCAAGCAAATTAGTTGTGCTCTCTGGGATTATCCAAGCTGATTCTCCATCCACAAGTCCCATTTCTGAAGCTTCTCTGAACAAATGAATCACCATTTCTAATGATGATTGCAGAACAATGAACACCCGGGACTGTGTATTTTCAATCACCTTAAACAACTCTTGGCGAATGAATTCCCCAGGATTGGAAAGATAAGAAGGAGATGGAAGAGCCAAACGATACTCGATCAGTGAACCAACATCTTGTAGGGTCTCAGATAGCAGTGCTAGCATCTCATACTCTCCATCTTCATAAATCACTACTACTCTCTGCCAACTAAAAGCATGCACCATATCTGCAACACATCTTGCATATGCAGTGCCATTGTGAGCCATTGTTACCAAGGAAGGCCAGCGAATTGGCATGAATGATGGGGTAATGGAAGGAGCTGCAAAGGATATGACAGGAACTTGAGATTTGCGTCCTAATTCAGCCACTGAAGCCGCTTCTGTCCATGTCTGCATCCCTATAATCACTTGCATCTTCTGCGTTTTAATCATTCTTCTAGCTGCAACAAACAAGTTCACATTCAATACTTCACGTTGACAAGAACATTAAAAACATTTAAGAATTCATATCCAAACCAAAAAAAAATGAAACTTTGATCTAGCAAATGACTGAAATTACTAACCAAGGGAAGTGGGTCTGAAGGGATCCTTGGTGGGTTGCTGAAAATGAAGAAGAAGCTTGTAGGTGTTAGAAGTGGTATTATAAGTTTGAGCTGCAAGTTCCATGGCTACAAGCTGTTCTTTCCCAATGCGAGAGTTATCATCAATTATTGCACCTACAGATATGACTTCACTGTCTCCATCTGTAGCCTCAACTTGGCAACACGTAATGAGAACAAAGGAAAGTAAAAACAAATAGGAGAGCCAAATTGTTGGAAGTACTAGAGGGAAATTCATTTTGCTTCAATTAGTAATATCAATCATTTGTTGCCAAATTTTGTGCACAAGCTTAGTTTCATGCAATGCAATATAAGAGTAGACTTGTGAAGAAAGTTGCAATGTAAAGAGAAAATATATAGCTCTGGACAAGGCCCCAAGATTCTTCCATTGAGTTTGATTTGGTCAATTATGCAGTTTTTTGACTACACACACTTGCAGACAAAATTGGGTGTGGGAAGAGCGATAGTATACACGCGTCGATTCCTTGCCTCAATATATTTTATTAAATAAAATATTATTCATCGGTTAAAAATAACATTTAAAGTAAAGATTTTTTCCCCTTTATAATTAGTAATTATTTTATTTATTTAATTGAATTTTTAGTACTAAAAATAATCTTGATGGTTAGTATCTTGATTGAAATACAAAACATCTTTTTATTGCTAAGCTTTTTTAATGGTAAACTTGAAGAATATATACGCTTATTATGAGCCTTACAAATATTCTCAGACTGTAATAAAATAGTATTGAAGCGGTCTTTGTCTAATTTTATTATTCTTTTCAATAGTTTATTTGTCTCTTTAATAGCACAACTATCGTAATAATAAGTGAAAAACATAGCAACAGTAGGCATTTCAATAATGGAAAATACTTGCTAACATAATTATACAAAAAAGACTACACTTTTTAAAACAAGGGATGCATTACTAATAAGAAAATGTCTAAAATAATTAAATAGATTGATTTAATTGTTAAGTTAAATTAATTATCTGGCTACAAAAAAAAAAAAGTATGACGCAATAAGTATTTTTGTTTTCTAGAAGTTCAAAACATAAATTTTACATTAGTTTTAATATGCATATTTTAAGGAGTACTCAGTTTTAACATTTGCTTTAGGTCCACGTAACTTCGGACCAACTTGTGTTTATAAGATGGAAACAAGGGTGTGGAAACCAATAATAGATTCTTGACGATACGAAGCAAAAACTTGAACAGGAGAATGGAAAATATTTTGCAAATTGCTCTGCACTTTCGTAAATTTCAGACTTTTATGGGATCTAGACTCTTACATATTATTGATTACCAGTTCTAATTTACGTATAGACCCGTTCAAAATTCAAATAAAAAAGTTCAAAATTCATTTATAAAAATTGAAAAATAGAAAGAAAAAAAGAATGAGAATGAATCAATCGACAGATTTTATCGGAGCTGAACAAATATTTGTGGTTTATATAAAAACAAGATATTTCAACATTAATTTGTTGGAGTACTAAACTAGATTAGTAAGATTTTGAATTTAAGTTTTGTTGAAAGAAATAATGTCAGAAAAAGATCCTTCAATAGAATTGATAGAATTGATAGTGAAAGTGGTGAGGAGAGATAGTGTCGTCTTTGACGATTAACTCACCGATAATGCGGATTTTCATGAAAAGTTTTTGAAAATTAAAATAATATACTTAAAATTTATATAATATTATTGTGATTAATTCAATAAAAATAATATATAATCTAATATATTTATAATTATTAAAGAAATTATACATATCTAAAAGAATGTTTATCGTTTTTTTATATTTTTGAACTCATAGTAATTAAATTATAATTAAATTTTCAGTTAACTTTTTTTGATGTAAATAACCATATTATCTACAAAATATTCATCTTCCATTTTATTAATGTGCATTTGATTCAAAAAATATTTACAAGCTTTCATTTCATTTTTATGGAATAAGCAACCATATTATCATATTTTCATCTTCACCGGTAGTTTCTCTATCAATTTTTAAAAAATAAATTTATTTGTTTTTCATTAATATACCTATTTAAAAAATAAGTTTAAGACTAAAAAATAATTTATCTAATCAAAAGTTGAGAAACATAATTACTAAAAAAAACTATGATAATCAAGTTACAATTAGAAATCGACTATGAAAAATCACATAGTACATTGTTTTATCTTCTATATTAATAAAAAATGAATATACAAAAAGGTCATGAGATAAAAAATAATGCTAAATTAAACAAATAGTTCACTATCGAGTGAGACAAGAGAAATGAATCTTATTTATTTATTTATTTAATAATAGAAGAAAAAATATGAAAAAATGAAGATAAAAATAATAAGTTTATGTCTAACTTTTTTTAGTAACAAAAAAAAGCATGAGACAAGAATAAAACATATGAAAAACTCAAAAGATAATAAAAAAGAAAATAAAAAATATTTTAATAATTTTATTTCTTTATATATTTGATTTTATATTTTATTATTTATTGTTGTATTTTATAAAATAAATAAAAAAATACTTAATTTAATTTTTATTAATTTTAAAAATAATATTATTTAATTTAAAAAATATAAATAATTTAAAATTTTAAAATTTTATATAATTTAAAAAAATTAAATATAAAATAATGAAAAAAATAAAAAAAATTGGGGGAGGGAGGCCGTGGCCCCTGCCCCTTCCGACCTCCGCCGCTGCTAACGGAATAAGAACATATCTCTTGCTGCTTCAAATACCCAATGCAATAGATGTTTGAACATTCAGCAATCTTTATGAACATATTTAGATATCTATTGGTATTACTAAAAATAGAAATAGCTTAAAAAATATAGTTTTATAAGGATTAAGATTACGTTATTAGTGAATGTGTGCAGTAAACAATGATAAATAGGATTATCAAATTCAAACGAACCTGGCTGATATTACTGAGATTTTAATATATATATATATATATATATGGTTAAATTATTAATTTGGTCCCAATTTTCGTATGTAAATTTGAATTTGGTCCCTCAATTTGTAAAAAGTGCTAACTAGGTCCCTAATTTTGATAATTTGTTTTAATGAAGCCCCTTCCGTTAAAATGGCAAAAACGACGTTAAGAGCACAGTGACGTGGAGATGTTAGACGGAACTAAACAGTAAAGTGGTACATTAAATGTGGTACACATGAAATTTTAAATGCTGTAATAAATAATTAATTTCGAAAAAACGAAAAATGGTGTGCATTTAATACGTAAGAAAACAGAATGAGCGTCTTTGTTAGGCTTCAAATTGGGGTTTATTCTAGGGTTTGCGTTCGTGGCCGAAATTGGAGGAAGGAGGGGTTTGCAGAAGAATCGCGAGGGTGTGAGATCACATTGCTAGAAAGTTGGCGTTCGAACAGCTGGAATCAGAGTGTTCTTAGTGGAATTGCGATCTCGGTTTAATTTCTTAAGTCTGCTTCTGAAATTAATCAGCTAAGCTCTCAGATTCCATCAAATGCTTCTGGAATATCTGCAAAGCCATCCCTTAAAAAGTCTGCTGCTACCCAAAAGAAACCACTTGAAGCACTTGGTTCCTCACCTCCTCCTTCTAGGTCAGTCATGCCTTTCTCTACTGGTTAATTTCTTAACCTAACTAATTTTAATATATAAATGCACAATAATCTTTTGTTTCAAAAGTTTTGTTTGCATTGAAATTGAATTGAGTAGGTTTGAATTTAGTGCAGTGACCTAAAGGTTGTAGTGGAATGAGAGTCTCCAAACACACTGTCATCACGGAGAAAAAGTAAATCACTTAAAATATGTAGGTTTTGTTTCAAAGTCTCATTTTTTCAACCCCTTCAAACTTATTATCTCAAAACACTGTTCATTTCTTCCTTTCAAGAAGAGAGTGTTCAATTGACTTCATACATTTCTCCATTTCTTCTGCCACCACAGATCTCACTGCAGCAGTGTATTCTACATTCATATTCCCACCACAACCTTCAACATTCTTTATACTCAGACCAACTTTTTCTTCAATTTTTAGCTTCCCACACGCAGAATGATGAATAATGGGGTTTATGGATGATTCATTACACTTATATATTGCAATTCTTAATTGTTTTTCAATGCATTTAAATATAAATGACACGATGACACGTTTCAGTCTAACATTTCCACGTCACTGTGCTCTTAACGCCGTTTCTGCCATTTTAACGGAAGGAGCTTCATTGAAACAAATTATCAAAATTAGGGACCTAGTTAACACTTTTAAAAATTGAGGGACCAAATTCAAATTTACATACGAAAATTGGAACCGAATGAATAATTTAACCTATATATATATATATATATATATATATATATATATATATATATATATATATATATATAAAAATAAAAAAAGGGATTCCCTCATTTGTGTCCATTCTTTTAAATTCCTATTCTACCCTTTCGAATATAATAAGTTATTTATTATTTTAAAAATAATCTACAATAATAATAAAGGGGATTCTCTCATTTGTGTCCACTTTTTTTAAATAAAGGGGATTCCCTCATTTGTGTCCATTTTTTTTAATTCCTATTCTACCCTTTCGAATATAATAAGTTATTTATTATTTTAAAAATAATTTAACATATAACCGTTATTTTATCATTTGTTTTTTCTTCTGTCCTCTCAGCATCCCGCATTAATACATATACATCCATAACAATATATAAAGGGATTCTCTTATTTGTGTCTACATTTCAAAATACCAATTTTACCCTTTAAATATAATAATTTATTAAATTTTTAAAAATTGACTGTTACTTTTTCAAGTATTTTATAAAATTGGCTATTTCTACTTCTTTTTTATTTATTAATGATTATTCTTTCATCTGTTCTTATATATTTCAATTTATTTTTAATAAATATAATTTTAGTTTATATATTAACTTAATAACATTACAATATTATTACCTACTAATATAATATCACGTATATTTAAAAAATCATACACACATACGCACGATAACGGAAATTCTCTCATTTGTGTTCACTTTTTTTAATTCTTATTTTACCCGTTCAAATATAATAAATTATTTATTATTTTAAAAATAATATTTTAACGTCTGATTGATGGCGAGGGTAATTGGGAACTTCGTTCGATCAAGCAATGATTTTCGCAAGGTACTATTGCTGCTGACTTCCATCGTTACTACTTTAGATGTTGCCGATTCTTAAACATATACAGACTGATGTATTTTTTTCTTTTCGTTTTCGGCTTATCATATTATTGTCCAAGCTTCATTTTTTTGCGCCGTACATTGTGGGGTAAACGAACAAAAACAGCAACGATAGCCAAAATGGTTTTAGTGTGCACGATCCTTTCTTCATCCCTGCAGTATATAATCAATCATCATGTACAGGGTTTCCCCCATTTTATTATTAAGTAGTTGATATTTTTTCATATTTTGTAATCATCGGATGTAATTATTAAATTCTTTTATCTATAAACCCGCCAGTAGTTTTGTTAGAGATATTTTAAAGATTTAATTACTCAAATTGTTCTCATTTTGGTAAGAGTGTATTATTTATCTATAACAATAATAAAGGAAATTCCTTCATTTGTGTTCACTTTTTTTAATTTCTATTCTACCCTTTCAAATATAATAAGTTATTTATTATTTTAAAATAATTTAACATATAACCGTTATTTTACTGTTTGTTTTCTCTGCAATAACATTATTTCATTATTGTTCATCTTGTGAAGTTGTCTTGTCTTGCTTGCTGATGCTATTTATCTTCATTACATTAAAAAAAAGGTATTTTTTATTGTTTCTTTTCATTTATGATTATCGGTGTGTATGCTTACTATTGAATGCCCAATTGTCCGATTTATGATTATTCGCTTTTCATGTTTTTTTATTTTTTCTGATGTTTCAAATCTTTTTCCTGTGTCAACGATGAAAAATGAAAATTTAAATCTTTTATAATCTCACAATTAATTTTCTGTACGCATCTTCTTTACTATTGTTTTATGATAGATTTCGTTAAGGAGGTGGAAAATTGTGAGATGAGAGTTTTTTTATTGTTAGGGTTTGCTTATTGTTAGGATATTGAAGATTAATGTGCAATTTGCACAGTGTTCACACAGTTTGGACGCAACAGACGGTAGCAAGGAAAGTCATAGTACGCGAAAAGCAATAGGATTCAGAGAGAAAGAGTGTGTTCTTCTGTCTCTGCGATTTGATTATTTTAATCTTCAATATCTATATATAGGCAAAGTTCAAATTTGTAATCTTCAATATCTATATTTTAACATAAATATTTTTTATTATAAGTGTTTCAAATTTTTCATTATTTTTTAAGTTTACAGCATAAATATTTTTAATTGTAAGTATTTTTAATTTTTAATCATTTTATAAGTTTACAAGATTAATATTTATAATTTTTAATTATACATTAATGTTTTTAATTTTTAATCATTTTATAATTTTACTTGATAAGTATTTCTATTTTTTTAAATATTTTTTATTATAAGTTTTTTAAATTTTACTTTATTTTTTTAGTTTTCAGTGTAATATTTTTCATTATAAGTATTTGTAATTTGCTCCAGCAACAGACGGAATGAAGAAGTTTCATTATAAGTTTTTTTTTAATTTTTTATTCTTTTTTAAGTTTACAATATAAATATTTTTCATTATAAATATTTTTTATTTTTAATCACTTTATAAGTTTACTATTTATAATTTTTAATTATACATCAATGTTTATAATTTTTAATCATTTTATAAGTTTACTTGATAAGTATTTCTATTTTTTTTACTAATCTTAAAAGTTTATTACATAAATATTTTTTATTATAAATCTTTTAAATTTAACTTTACTTTTTAAGTTTACAGTGTAATATTTTTCATTAGTATTTGTAATTTTTAATCACTTTATAAATTTATAACATTAATATTTTTAATTTTTAATTATACATCAATATTTTAAATTTTTAATCATTTTTTAAGTTTATCAGTATTTCTAATTTCTAATTAATTTATAAATTTACAACATAAATATTTTTTATTATAAGTGTTTCAAATTTTTCATTATTTTTATAGGTTTACCTGATAAGTATTTTAAATTTTTAATAATTTTACAAGTTTACAACATAAATATATTTTAACATAAATATTTTTTATTATAAGTGTTTCAATTTTTTCATTATTTTTTAAGTTTACAACATAAATATTTTTAATTGTAAGTATTTTTAATTTTTAATCACTTTATAAGTTTACAAGATTAATATTTATAATTTTTAATTATACATTAATGTTTTTAATTTTTAATCATTTTATAATTTTACTTGATAAGTATTTCTATTTTTTTAAATATTTTTTATTATAAGTTTTTCAAATTTTACTTTATTTTTTAAGTTTGCAGTGTAATATTTTTCATTATAAGTATATGTAATTTTTAATCACTTTATAAGTTTACAACATTAATATTTTTAATTTTTAATTATTTTATAATTGTAAGACCCTATTCCTTTTATAACCCTTTAATAAAAGGGCTGCCCCAAATCTGATGGGCCAAAGAACTGGCCCAAAGGATATAGCTGATTCGAAGTTGCCCTAACGTTTCCACTCTCACTCTCTCACAGATCCAGCCGTCACCTCTCTTTTCCCTCTCACAGAAAGCTCTGCTAGGGGTTAGGATTCTGCCATCTTCAAGCTAGCTCAAAGCCGATTTCTACTCCATGTAAGTACTGTTGCTAGCCCGTACTAGTCTTCATTGTTCCTTTTCGCGTTTTCCAGTTAGGGTTTCCAAGTAACCCATATCGTGTTTCTGCTCCTTTATTCTTTCAGCTCCTCCGTTCGTTCCTCGAGCTACTATGTTTTCCACACTTGGCTGCCAAAGCCCCTTTTTAAACCCTTTCCAGGTAAGGAAAGCTAGAACCCACTCGTGTAATGCATTTTGCGGCTGTTTTCGCTCTTGTGCTGTGAACTTATGGTTGATGTGATGTTCTAAATGTTTGATTGGTTCTAGTGTGTGGTTTGGTTTGGTATGAGTGGCTGTCGCAGGGAACAGCGGCGAGGTCTGATAGTCTCGCCCAAGCGAGTCTATCTCGCCTAGGCGAGATGAGCGGAGGTTCGCCCAACCTTTTTGCGTGAAGGGTCGCCCAGGCGACCCGTTCAGGTTTTGAGCGAGCGAACGTCTCGCTCAGGCGAGGGAAGTCTCGCTTAAGCGAGAATGCGCAAATGGCCCCTGTTTTTTGTGTCGAGCTCTCGCTTAGGAGAAGGAGCTCGTCTGAGCGAGAGTCTGTCTCGCCTGAGCGAGGCCCTTCAGCCTGAGCGACAAGCTGGGCGAGACTGCATGTTGGTTTGGCAATTTCTCTATTATTGAACTTACGGCTTGCATTCAATCTGTTTATTTTATGATGGTATGAGGGAAAGGATTATGCATGGGTGGGATGGTGTATGAGTTGTGTATTGTGAGTTTTAACATGATGTGAGTATGATAATTGTATGAGATGATACATGAAATTGAAATGATGGGTTTGATATGAGTTCGACATGAGACATGAAAGAGTTGGTATTAATGTGGCATGGTGATGTTATGAGACGAAGTTCCATATTCCGAGTTCGAGAAAAATGAATTGGTATGGTTTGGCTGGGAATACGAAAGAGGTGAATTATGAGAAACTATATATGATGTATGTGTATGTATGCCGAATCTGTTTGATTGATTAAGGAAGTTGGGTCCGTGTCAGTGCGTAATCCCTTGGGATCTCTAGGTGAGATTCTCAGGGTCGTGCTTTAGTGGTCGGGACGTAATTCCATGGCCCCTGTTAGTGGGTGTTCATGGTGGTGCCCCATCTGTATAACTAGGTAAAGATTCAAGGTAAGGTTGCATCCTGACACTCTAAGGAGTCAATTAGTCTCACCTAGAGCGGACTGACTCCTGTGGTGAGAGTAGCAGGAGGCCTGAAATTCATTAAAGGCTAACATTGTGGTGAGGGAAAATTGATTCATTGTACCACTTGTAACACATAGCTCGGGGGTGAGTAGAGATATCCACCACAAGTGCAAGCATCCGCTGAATCCGACCAGGTTATACGTATCCGGATGAGTCATGTCGAGTCTTAGTGTATTGATTGAAAAGTCCTAACATGCTTGGATGATGTATGCATATTGGTTGGTGAAAGTAAATTTGATTGCATGATAAAAACTTTGTTGGCTCTAGCTTACCCTTTCTCGTTGGTTGCTTTGTATGTTGTGTTTCTATCTTTGCGATGATCATCAATTTATTGATGGGAGCAGATGCGAGGGATAATCGTGGTCATCAAGGGGAAGACGACTCTGCTGGTTAGTCTTCTCGGGATATCTTTGGGGCTATGACCTATGTACTTGTCAGTATTTACATTTCTCTATGGTTCCAGCAGACTATTTATCATGTTTTTTTTTGTGGCACCGTGGTGTGCCTTGGTTGTAAGGCGTTATGTTAAACTCTAGGACTGCGCTACTATATTATAATTGTGTGACGTTTTCTTTTAATTATGCTTATTAATTAATTGGGACGTTATAATAACTTTACCTGATAAGTATTTCTAATTTCTAATTTATTTATAAGTTTACAACACAAATATTTTTCACTGTAACTGTTTAAAACTTTAAATTATTTAATAACTTTACAATAAAGATATTTTTTATTATAAGTTTCAAAGTTTATAACATGAATATTTTTCATTCAAAATACTTTAAAATTTTTTTCTTAATTTACTAGTTTACATGAATTTTTTTCATAAATATTTTTCATTATAACTATTTTTAATTTTTAAACACTTTATAAGTTTACAGGATTAGTATTTTTTATTTTTAATTATACAACAATGTTTTTAATTAATAATCATTTTACAAGTTTATAACATTTATACACCACATCACTTTATTTTATCATTACAATTCAATGTTTTTTTTAGAACTTAGCAATTTTTTATTCAGTGTTTTTTTAGAACTTTGCAATTTTTTAACATGCTATATTATTTTAAAACTGACAAATTAATTTTTTTAATTACAAATCTTTTTTTTTCTTCAGTAATTTGCTAACTAGTCTGTCATCATCTGCATTTGTTACTCTTCATTGTTACATCAAATCAAATTTTGTACTCTTTCTACTAACACATTTAGGTACTTCTTCCTATATCATTATCTTCTTTTAGTTTTATTTGTTGTACATATTATGTACTACTTTCATTGTCCTTCTTTTCATTCATTACTTTCTTCCAAGTAATACATTTTTAAATTATATTAATTTTGGATTTATTATTTATTATTTTTGGTTTAAATAGACATCATACCTAAATGGAAAATATTCCTTCTAATAAATCGACATCAGAACAACAAAGACAAAGATGGAGAATAAATGCTGCAAATACATGACGTAGAATGATCCCCCAACAAAGACTTATTGAACAATCTAAAAGAAGGAAAAATAATCCTGAAAACACAACCAACATTGTCCAAATGCCAAACAGAGCTCCTTGATTGAGAATGACATCTATTCGACAAATGGCTCGATCAGTAACTATGCAGGTAACACCACATTTTTCCTCATCATTATTGTATGTCATTGGCCGAGAATGTCCTTTCGAGTATCCTCACACTCTTTTTTGTTATTTCCTGTAAACTATATATTTGTTTTAAATCAAATTTAACTTATTTTTTAAATATTATATTATGGTTTGGTCCCACAAAGGTTTGCAGAACGTAATGATAATGAAGCAGGACCAAGTAATACACACATTACTGACACTCAACATGGTCAGTCAATTTTATTCATCAATATTTAATCCATGTTATTTACTCACCATTTTATGAAATATTTACATATTTTTATTTATTATGCTCCATGCTTTCACATAACAGGTTCTACTCATGCACCGCAAAGGTTTGAAAAATATAATGTATATAAAGCATTGTCAAGTACTTCACCTATTAGTAACATAGATTGTGGTCAGTACACTATATCCTTTGTATTATGTACAATAGTAAAAAAATGTACATAAACAATAATGTATTCTAACAATCTTAAAAATACTTCATAAATAATTACATTTACTTGCGCTTAAACAAAAAACTTATATATAACTCTATACAAAAAAGTAGAATACAACTTCTTTGTTTAGGTTTAAACCTACCTCATCACTACTGTATGTCATTAGTCGAGAAAATCCTTCCGAGTATGCTTACATTCTTTTTAGTCCTTTCCCGTAAAGTATATATTTGATTCAAATATAATTTATCTTATTTTTTAAATATTATGTTATGGTTTTGCCCCACAAAGGTTTCCAGGACGTAATGACAATAAAGCAGGATCAAGTAATACGCACATTACTGACATTGAACATTGTTAGTCAACTTTATTCATCAATAGTTAAATTGTCATCGATTATTCTTAACAACAAGCAATCTATGTATAATAGAAAATAATATAATAGAAATAAGTTCCAAATTCCCTTTCTAAATGTCAGTTTCTGGTATATTTATAGACAACTACCATTGACTCCATTACATATAGCTCATTAACCCCAAATCTTGATCAAATTTATTAAATATTAGTTGATACATAATCTTACAAATTAGTAATTTACTGCTTTCTTTTTCAACCAATCTACGTATACCCATAATAAATTGTCATCGATTATTCTTAATATTATACATAGAGATACATAAAAAAAGTGAACACACAGGCGCGACAACGCTTGTGTTTTCGCTAGTATATATAAAGAAAACTTTTCTTTTTGTGTCTACATTTCAAAATACCAATTTTATCCTTTAAATATAATAATTTATTAAATTTTTAAAAATTGACCGTTACTTTTACAAGTTTTTTATAAAATCGATGATCTCTGCTTTTTCTCTTCTTCTTTATCTATCAATTGTTATTCTTTCATCTGTTCTGATATATTTCACTTTATCTTTAATAAATATAATTTTAGTTTATATATTAACTTAATAACATTACAATATTATCACCTACTAATATAATATCACACATATTTAAAAAATCATACACATATCGCACTTGTATTTACGCTAGTATATATAAAATAAATATTCACAAGCATAAATGTCAAATTTTAATACGAAGATGTTAAAATTAAAAAAAAAATGAAATAAAGATAATTAAAATATAATGAAATACTTAAGTGAGAAATTAAATTATTTTATTCAAACAAAAAATTGACATTTCAATTACTTTATCCAAATTAATTATTTAAAAATAAGAAGATTTAATTATAATTAATTTAAATATTATGTATTTCATTTTTTTAGAATTACTAAAATCATTTATGCAAACATAATGTTAGATTTCAAGCACTAAGAAAACTAAACTAAAACAACACATAAGAGAAACATAATTTCTGAACATTTAACTCATAAGGACATTCAATTTATTACAAAAAGAATAGAATCAATCCCAGTACTTCTGTTGACATCCTCTTCATACATAACACACATCAACATATGTTAGACTGTTGTGTTATGATGAAATGCAAATATTTGATTTTCATTCCATGTTCTTCATGGAATCAATTTTCCATTTTCATCAACAATATCAGAATGTTATTCTTAATGACTTATGGAAAATCTAGTCAACACTTTTAATGTAAGCCATCATTCTTAAGCTCCACAAATTAACCTTTCTAGTGTTGAACATACGAGGGCAATCCATAACAAATCCACCACTTGTTAGTGCAAGGTGGCTTTATAAGGGGATGATAGGTTTATAGAGATTATAAAAGCGTTTTGTGCAGTAGTCAAATAATCAAAATAATAGTATAAGGAAGAGAATGCATACACAAATTTATATTATTTCAGCACAAACGTTAATGCCACGCCCATTCTTTCAAGCAATTTGTTTAAGATATTTCACTAATCAAATCCCTTGACTAGCACAAGTATTAACCTCTCTAGATTGCAACGAGTATCAACCTCTATCAACCTCTTTAGGTATCACAAGTATCAATCTCTTCAAGTTATGAGTATAAAGCTCTTCAGGTGTCCTTCTTAATGACCACTGAGAAAAATATAACTCAATTGATATAACAACAACAATCTCTCAAATAAAAGAGAACAATAAAACTCACATGGTATATTTCACAATGTGAAGGATGTTATAATGGTTTATCACTCAACAATTTGGATTTGACTCTAAGCTCGTAATATCTTTTGTCTTTGAATCTTCTAGAGTATTTGACAATTTTGTTTGTTCTTTATTCTTTCACGTTTATCTATTTTCACATCCACTCTTCTTCTTTTCTCCATCTAGGTCTCGACATTTATAATTATGCTGTGTAATTTGATTGCTAATGTATATTCAAAAGTGTTTTATATGTCATTCAGAGTATTTTCTTCCTCGAATTATCTATCTACTCATTTTCTGTATTTCTTCAATTTTCAGTCATATTACCTTTATGGCTTTGATCTTCAATATATTCTCTTATAATATTTGGTTTTCATAGTATTTCCTTACTCGTTTGGTTTAACATATTTTATCAAAATTCACTTTCTTCAATGAAAGAATATTTTCTTCATATATTCTTCTTCAATCAAATGTTCAACATCAATCTTCTTCAAATATTTCTTCAATCAAATCTTCAACTAGTGTTGATCTTATAATTCTTGATTTGCAATTTGTGATCTTGATGTTCTCTTTGTTGATTCAATCATAAATTTCAACATTTAGATTTCCTTCATCATATCATGCTTGATTCTTGTATCATCCATCTAGTGATTTGTTGACTTTTTATGTAGTCTATTCAATTCATCTTGACTCATCTAATGGTCATTATACTTGTCTAATGTATGGTTGACTTTTACTCATCTAGTCAATCTTTCGATTGAGTTGTTTAATTAAAATATTGGTCTAGTAGGGATATTTGACTTTAAACTTCAATTGCTGACTTGAATCATCTAATGGTATGCGTTATCTTGACTATAAGACCCTGAAAAATTTAGAATAAAGAGAAACACATGAAAAAAGTGATGGCTTGATTAAGATTGTTGATTTGTTTAATTTAATTTAATTATTTTATTGAATTATGAAATATGAAAAAAATTATTTGAGTGATTTAAGTTATTGATTTATTTATTTTTATTATTAATATTATATTTAAATTGGAATATATGTGTTTAGAAACTTATAGCTTAGTGGTTGGTGTAAGCGTTGATGAGTGCAAGGTCTTATCTTTGAATCTTGTCTATCTAATAAAAGTAGGTGCATTTAGTTGTTTTATGTTTTTTCTTTTTAATTTTCTCTCTCCTTTTATGTTGGGTCACGTGAGTTTGCATTTTATTATTTTTTAGTTGCTGCAATATCCAATACATTATTATGTTGTAATGGAGTTTCAATTCTTTATTATTCTATTAATGGTATTATTTGTTTTTCTGAATTTCAAACCTATCATGAACGGTAAAGTATGTATGTTTCCCATGCGTTTTCGTTATTGGAATAGGAGTGTATTTTTGTGATGTTGGTCGAGAACCTGGCAATGGATGCGTTTCTAGTTTCATTTCATATCTGGTGCACTGTTAGCATTCGTGGTGGTGGGATGGTTTCATGTTTGCATGGTGTGGTTCTCCTTTCAATCTTTCATGAAGCTTTGTTAGTTGGGTGATTATTAGACGTGCATGAGTTCTAGGGTGGTCTTAGGTGCATTCACTTGGTAGCTTGGCACATTGTTTTCTCATGTTCGTTTTCCCTAAATCGTTAGTTGAGAAGATGGATAAGCAAACCAAAACCCTCCTTATGGCTCAAAGTCCTTGATAGCTTGGGTGATGTTTCTTTGTTTTTTTTAAAAAAATTCATTCATCTTAGTATTATTAGGTATCACAATGTTGGTTTTCATTTATGTTTCATTCACAAACCATGGTGAGTAGTTGGTGTAAGATTGGTGTAGTGGGGTTTCACGTTCAAAAGGTGAGGAGTTTTGGTTGGAAGGATTTGATGTGAGTGCGGTTTTGGTTTGTTTCCAATATGGTGCAACAATGGTTCTACGTGGGTTCACGGTGCAGTTTCAGTGGTGCTTGGGAAAGACCATGGGTTTCACATGCAAACATTCTAGTTCTTCCCTTGGTTTTTGAGTGTAGTTGAAACAATAACCTAATAAGAATTTCTAACTAGGGCACTTGAATATTATAATGAAGGTATTTAATAGAGAAGTCTAAACAATATGAAATCAACATAATTGAAATTTAAGACAATAACAATGTCTATGAAATTTTGGGCCTCGCAATAACATGAGTCAACCTGAAAAAGAGATAAGAACACTTATGGTAAAATTGGAGTAGAGGAATATTCAGAAGGGAATGAGACAGAGAATTCAGAAAGAGAGTCATGCCACACACGCCTCTCCTTATTTTGCATAGTCTTTTAATAAAACACATTCTTTTCTGACGTGTGCACTTTTTCTATTTCCTACTACTCCATAATCATCCTCCACACGACTAACAAACGTTTCCTCTTCCTTTCTTGTTACAGCAGCCTTACACTCCTCGAGTCTATTTTCTTGTTCACTTGGTTCTTTAAAATAGTTTTTAGTTAGTTTTGGTTCTTTGCATGAATGGTTTTACATGCAACATAGCCTTCACATTTTCTTTTGGTTTCCCATTGGCCTAACCCATTCTTTATTTTAGACTTAGTGGTGATGTGACTTTTGCATAATTGTGGTAGTTTTTGGTTCCTTTTCACTTTATGTTCACAATGCATAGTAGGGGTTTAATTATTTGGCCAAGCATTTTTGTTGTTTCTTTTCACATGTATTTATTGGTTGAAGACCATGGATCCCACTTGCTTTGTTTTTCTCTTTCTTTGAATTTTGGGTGCAGACCAAACTTGAATGCATTGTTCATCTCTCTCTTAGAATGTATTCCACTTATAAATTTACTTTTATATTTCCTTAAGTTTTGTGTGCATTTTCATTCTTATGGTTTGGCCATGAATATTGGGGTGAGTTAAAATAATTGAGTTATGGGATAGGACGTGACGCAACTTTGAATTTTTTGTGTTTTTTTGACATGCATTTTCTTTGATCCTTAACGTAATTTTTGGTGCAACAGGGGACACTAGTTAGTGGTCTATTTATCTAGTGTTTAAAACCTTCAAAGCTTTGCTTTCACGTTTGAATGCAGTGCATGGTGTATATTTTTCCTCTCTTCTTCTTTGGTTGCTTGTTTGTCCTTTATGGGGTTGACGTGAGGGTGTATACATTGGGATGATTTTCGGTAAAGCTTTTAATTCTTGGGCATGATGTGACAATGTGAATTCGAATGATTTGAATGCCATACGTTTTCATGAGTTGCATGGTTATGGAGTTTAAGTGGTGGTTTGTGGATAGTTACTGGTGTGTGATGTTATACTTGTGTTTGAATGAATGTCACTCGTTGATTTTGTTACTTGAATGTATTGATGGGTTTTTGATGAAACTTTATTTTTCATGCATGATGTGTATTTTGTTGACAATCTATAATTCTCATGTTGCATGTTGGGAGTGTTTGTCTTGTTTGAAGAGTCTTGGTGGAATTAAATGTTGTGTGAGGTTTTCTGCACCTAGGGACCCAATGATGACTCTTTCGCCTGTGTGAAGCAGTGGAAAATGGTCATCTCCGCTTGTATGAAGCAGTGGTAGAGGATTGGTCCGAGTGTTGTACTCTCTTGCCTGTGCGAAGCAGAGTGGAGAGAAAAAATGTTTCACCTTATTTCGGCTCGTTGCGAGTATAGTACCCAGTGTGCGATGTATCAATGATTTTACTCATAATTCCTTGAGGAATAAGAGAGATAGTCTGGCTGCAATAGCGGGACACATCAAACCATTTATTTCTAGGAAACTAGATGTTGTTGTGGGGTAAAAGGTCGCGGAAAACCAAAGCTTGATTATGATCACTATGTTTAAAAATTCTAGATGAATGTGATAGTCTATTTAGTTTAGTATGGTTGTTTGGATTTTGGGGGTTGTGTGTTCAAACCAAAGATTGATTGTGATCATAATTCTTAAGTGTTACTTGAATGCAATGTTGAGTATTATTTGTCATGTTTTATTTATGAATTATTTTATATATATCATTGTTTATGGTTAGCTTACCCCTATTTGTTTGTTTGTGTGTTTGTTGTATGTGCGATGATCGTATAACGTGTGTGTTATACATGAACATATGGTAATGCAGACGTATTTAGCACAAAGTAGATCCTAGAGAGGATGGAATGAACTCGGGGGTTTATTATTTATTTAGTTGATTTCAATCAAATGTTGAAAACTATGAAAATTTCTTTTGTTTTCTAGTTGTTAATTGGAACATTGGTTTTTCATATTTATTATTATCAATGGAAGTTCTGAATTAGTCATTTATATTTAAATTATAAATTTTTGCATAAGTACGTATTTGGAAATAATCGTTTTACTTTTTAATGAAACATGAATTATAGGTTCTTGTGACATCCTAAATTGGGGGTGTTACTCTTTCCCATTTCCAATCTGGAACATCTAAGGATTGTAGTTCCCCAAAAGGCTTTTTATGTTCAACTTTTGTTTTCTGACACACTAGACAAAGTGCGACAAACTCCACCACTGCTTTCTTCATCCCAGACCACCAAAACATTTTCTTCAAGTCTTGATACATCTTTGCAGCACCCGGATGAATACTTAAGCTATTCTTATGAGCTTCCTCTATTATCAGCTTTCTCAACTCTTCTTTTGCAGGTATGCAAGTTCTATCTCTAAACTTAATGATTCCATTTGAATCCTTGTGGAATTTAGATACCTTTCCTTCAACTTTTGCAATCAACTTTTCTTGCAAAAATTGATCTCTTTCTTGAGCTCTCTTTATTTCTTATAAGAATTCACTTGATATTTTTAACATTCCTAAGCATATGCTATTGGGTCTAAGTTTTACAGCTAAGTTCAAGTCTCTGAATGATTCTATCGAATCCAATTCCTTCACCATCATCATGGATGCATGTATAGACTTTCGACTCAAAGCATCGACCACAACATTTGCTTTCCCAGGGTGATATTGCAGCTCAAAGTCGTAATCCTTAAGAAATCCCATCCATCTATGTTGTCTCATGTTTATCTCTTTTTGATAAAAAAAGTATTTCAAACTTTTATGGTCACTGAAAACTTCAAACCTTGCTCCATACAAGTAATGTCTCCATATTTTCAACGAAAACACCACTACAGCTAATTCCAAATCATGTGTAGGATAATTAAGCTCATGTTGTTTGAGTTGTCGTGAAGCATAAGTTGCAGTTTTTCTTTCTTGCATCAACACACATCCTAATCCTTGTCCACATGCATCACAATATACCTCAAAATATTTTTAGAGTCAGGAAGGATTAAAATAGGTTCAAATGTTAATTTTTTCTTCAACTCTTGAAAACTAAACTCACATGCTTCATTCCATTCGAAAGGTTATCCCTTACGTGTCAACTTAGTCAAAGGCAATGCTAATTTAGAAAATCCTTCAATGAATTTTCTATAGTAGTCTGCCAATCCTAAGAAACTACGTATTTCTGTGATATTCTTTAGTTGTTCCCAAAGCAGTACCACTTGAACCTTTGAGGGGTTAACTGCAATGCCATTTTGTGATATCACATTGATAACGCTGTCGTTGACGTGATCAAATTAATACTACTAAACTATAGCAACTTCAGTATTGCTAAGATAGTAGTCAAGAAAATAGAAAGGGTAAAGTAACCCTAAGTCGTCTCCCAACGAACACAAAATTGATTTTTAACAAATTAG
>Ga0214544_1001383_pt1 | contig 50047 bp, 20 predicted proteins | sample CNSS3metaG_FD_160074 | JGI IMG/M metagenome (GOLD analysis project Ga0214544, IMG submission 160074) | Root nodule microbial communities from cowpea collected in UCLA plant growth center, Los Angeles, California, USA - CNSS3 | ecosystem: Host-associated > Plants > Roots > Nodule | place: USA...
GAGAAATGAACCTTCACATCTAGATAGCTTGCTATCTTAATGTCCAGTGGGAATTTTCAAAAAGCTTTCTTAAATAACTTCACCATATTCATAACTCTAAAAGGAAACAAGATAATCCTTCATCACACGAAGCATAGATTCGGAAAGTTTTATGAGTCAAAGAAACTTTTCCTTTTCTTTATCCAACCATGTTTCAAAGTTCAATGTTTACGATTGTCAAAATCTCATTTTGCTATCACTATTAATTTTTATTTCTTTTTATCTGCGTAGTGAGATGTGATCTATCTAATTAGCTCAAAGTATAAACCTAAACTCACATATTTTATATATTTTCAAACGAAAATTGAGGTACCATTATTCAATAGAAAAAAAACCAGTGAAGGTACCTATAATATTAACGAAATGCTGTAAAGATAAATTATAGAAATATATTTAATTTTCTTTACCAGCCACTAATATATAAATAAAAAAAAGATAGTTATTAGAAATGCCTCAACCCATATAAAAAAAATGAGAAAAAGAAAAATATGAATACTAAATATCTTTTTTCAACATAAAAACCCTCAAACAACACCAAAACTTGCACGAGACAAAAGACAAGTAAAATTAATTTTATAATTTCTTTGAACTCAAAATATTACAAAAAAAAATCTATGTATACAATTGTATCTAAGGTTATTTCCCAAGAAGTACGTTTAATTTAAAGAGATAATTACTTACAATATTTTATTATTATTAATATTCATTAATTATCTAGTTAAATATTTAACAAGAATAAAATAATCAATATTCATGATACATATAGTTGTCGCGGTAATATTACTATGATTAACAATATTATATATATATATATATATATATATTATAACTTTTTTGGTGTTTATGAAAAGAAATTAGCCACATGTTAAATCATGTGTCAGGTCATTTTGTTGCAACGTAATTAGGATGTCAAAAAAATTTGTTAACGGACAGGTATGAACACTGGTTCAAATTTTGCTTTTTAACTTGCCTTATATATCTCGGTTGTCCAAGAACCGAAACATATAATGGCATAGTGATATTTTTGCAATTTCAGACAACTTTTATGCATCATTTCAGAGAAAACCCAAAGCAAAAGAGGGTTATAGGCTTTGGTTCAGAAAAATCGGTGCCAAAAGAGGGCATATGCTTTGGTTCCAAAGACCCGAAGCCAAAAATGTGGCTGGATATTTCAAAACCGCCACTAGCCTTTACGTCTTTGGCCTCGGGTGGCCATGAACCAAGGCCAAATAGGACTATTTGCCTCGGTTATTAATTGAACCGAGGCCATAGCATTTAATTAGGGTTCAAAATTCGCGAACCCCTCTTCTTCTTCCTTGTGTTGTCTGCATTTCCTCTCTCTCTCTCTCTGTGTTGTTGCTCCAGCCACCCACCACCAACACGCGAAGCTCTACAACCACGTTGTGCTCCCTCCGGCCACTGTCGTGTCTCGCCTCTGGCCACGCTGCACTTGTCGCTATCGTCTCTCTCCCTCTCTACAACGTGCACCTCCACCGTCGCTGCCACCATGCTGCTCCGGCCACTGTCTCGTCGCCTCCATTGGTTTGCTGCACCTCTTTTTTCTGCACCTCCATTTCGTGCACGACCATTTCTTGCACGGTCATTTCATGCACCTCCTTCCTTGTTTTCCGGCAACTGTCGCGCCGCCATTCCTCTAAGGTAAATTTTCAACGAGTTTTTGTTTCGTTTTCCATTTTGTATATGTTAATTTTCAATTTCAGCTATTATGAGTATTGATTTGCATTGGGATTGAAATTGTTTGGAGTGTTTTGAGTAGTTTGTGAGAGAATTGGGTCTCAACTTAAGAGCATTGCGTCTTGAAATTTAGAGCATTAAGTCTGAATTTAAGAAAATTGTAAGAACATTATAATTAAATAGGTAATATATTTTGTTAAGAAATTTTTTTTTTTTGCTTTTCTTAAATAGGTTATAATTAATTATTTGATAAAATATGTTGTTTGCTTTTCTTATATGTTAGTTAACATTAATTTCCCATTTGATATTCAATACAAAAATTATGTATTGTCCTCGAGTTTTCATTTTGAAGAAGTTACATTTGTTTTAAAATTAATATAAGGGGATACAATACTAATAATTTAAATATATTGAATCTTGAATTGTCCGATTGGACAGTGATGAGTGCGTATTTTTGCCCTCATTCAGTGTTTAATTTTGGGTATTTAATTGAATTTATGTGCTTAGAGAGTGATTTAATTGATAATTCTGATAATTAGGCTATTTGAACTTGTGTGAGAAAAATGTCTTAAAAAGTGATTTTTAGCTACATAAATTATTTTTGGATATTTTAATGTTTGTTGATGCAGCTGAAGTCAAGATTAAGCTTATTTAAAGGTGGGAAAATAAATTGATTGAAATTACAAACACCTTTTAATAAGGCTGAAATTAGCAAGTTCTGGAAAAATCACTTCTGCACCCCAGATTTTACTTATACACTCCCCTCTTTCTAAATGGGTCTCACCAAAAATCTATTATGCACTCCCTAATATGTCTATTTACACCCCTCCTACCACTTAAACCCAACTCACTCAGATCATGTCATCTGACAATCCCCAACTTTTAAATTTGTCCAATTAAAACATTCCACGTGACATTAATCCTTACACATGCATGTGAACAAATCAGGGCGTGCCACGTCATCATCTTCAACCCTAGCTTCTTCTCTTGGAAACCGCCACTCTCGCCGGAACAGACCTACAGCACCCTTATCCATTGAAGTCGTCGGCCAACGCAGTTTCACCACCTGAACCTGCACTATCGTCAGCCAAAACTGCTGCTTCCATTGACGTACTAGATTGCATCACCGCGAGCCACCACATCCACTGAATTTATAGATTTGCCACCACCACTGCGGCACGCTTTCACGCAGCCACCGTTCGTGAGCAACACCTTCATCTTCTTTCCACGCACCACTACACTACAACAATGCCTCTATCTTCTCCGCAAGCGCCACCATCATCCTCGCGCACTAGCAGCCACCACCATAATCGCGCCACTATGAACGACGCACCACCTGCAGCAAAACCAGAGGAGAAGAAAAGCTCCGCCACCATAGCCACCGCACCTGCAACGCACAGTAGCAGCAGCGACAAGCAACACCATCACAATAACGCTTGCAACAACCTTCATCTTCACCAGACTCGAGCTAGCTTCCATCGCGAATCCTTCATGCTACCGTCCCCACGAACCTGCAACTCGTCGGTAGCACCACTCCCTCACGAGCAACATCGCAGCGGCCATGAACCGTAACATAATAAACCCTAATTCTAGAGAGAGTCTCTACGGCACATGTCAGCATCTGATAGTGCAGCCAACTGGTCAAAACATGTCAACTGGTCAATGGGGTAGTCAACTCTGGTCAAATTCTAGTCAATATTGTAAAAATGGTTAAATAAAAGGGGTAAATTTGGAAATTGGACATAAATTAAGTTGCTAATTAATTAAATAAAGATAAAATATTTCAGCAACAGAACAGATAAAGCCCAAGTCTAGTCGAAGTCCTATATAAAGAGACCAAGGGGAAAGCAGAAAAATAAGCTCGGCACTTCGGAGTTTTGGAACCCTTAGGGGGGTCTAATTTTGTTTCCTTTCTCTCTCTCCATTCTTCTATTTTTATTTTGCATTCATGGAGTTCTAAACTTCTTGAGTTGATTCCATTGTAATTTCTTAATTGGATTCTGAGGTTAGATCAATTAATTTCTTTGTTCTTTTTATTATTGTTGAGGTTTTAATTCATCTATGTCTTTTATCTTTGAATCACGTAAAAAGTAAGGATTTTAAATCTATATGCACGTTGATCATATGAGTTCAAGGGTTTTTAAATCTAATTGATACTTTACTTTGATTTTATTTAGAAACTTTCATGTGATTAAATGAGTTTCTACCAATAATTGAGACTTTACTTTGATTAAAGGTATTTACTCTAATGAAAATTAATTGAGACTTTACTTTGATTAATTAAGCTTTTTATTTGGTAAGGAGATAAAAGAATAGACATGATTAGGCATAGTAAAATTTGATTGAGACTGTACTTTGCTTGAATTTATTGTGGATAATCTAAAAGTTCTCACTTTTAATTGAGACTGTACTTTGGTTAAAAGTGAGAACGCCAACAAATTAATTGAGACTTTACATTGATTAATTTGTAACTCTACAACAATAATTAATTGAGCAATAATGTTTAGATAACCGATGATGAATCTATTTTGAAAAAGCAATGGAATCAATCTATTTTCTTTACAATTGTTTTCATCTCTTTTTATCTTTTCTATTTCTGTTTTTCTTTATCTTAATCCTCCTATATTTTTATTATTTTATTTGACTAACTCTTTTGTATAGTTTTATAAGAACTAATTTGTTAAAAATCAATTCTGTGTTCGTTGGGAGACAACTTAGGGTTAACTTTACCCTTTCTATTTCCTTAACTACTATATGAGCAATACTGAATTTGCTATAGTTTAGTAGTATTAATTTGATCGCGTCAACGATAGCGTTATCAAAATTTGGCGCCGTTGCCGGGGAACACGGTTAGAATTTTTATCATTTTAGTTCTTTTTTTTTATTATTTTTTTTATTTTGATTTTATTTTTTGTTTATCAGTAACATTATTTTTATCTCAATTTTTTTTCTAACATTTATTTTATTTTCTTTAGTTATTTTATTTTTTTTAGTTACTTTATTTTTTTAAGCATAATTTTTGTTTGAGGAATTTTTTTTTGGGAAATTTGTGAAACTAGGTGAGGAACACTTTGGCTAAGGAAAGACAAGTTACTTAAGTATTCCATTGAGACGCACCTCTCTTTCCTGGAAGTCTACCTTTGCCTTGGCCCCATTAGATAGTTTAAGAAGATTAATCACTTTCTAGTAGTTTATTAGTGCATATATATTTTAAAATATATATCTTGAAATTCATGAATATTTGTCAACTATGTTTTTTATTGATCTTTGGGTGCATATTTGATTGTGGTTGATAATCACTTTCATTTCGTGTATCCTAAAGGCCAATGCAAAATATTGGCAAAATTTCGTGAAATTTAAGATATGTATTTTAAAAGTAATAAGTACCAATAAAATAAAGAAAGTGAATTTTCTTAAATGGGATAGGGTCACACCTTGAATACGACGTGAGCATTGATTCAAAGATTACTGAAATTGTTCACACAATTTCAATATATATACGTATGGATCGAGATTGGATTAATTTACCACGTATCAACGCTGAGTATGAGAATGGAGTAGAAGAATTTATAAAATTTATGCAACGTTAAGAGGGGAGAAGTGATGATGAGGTGATGTTCAGATGTCCTTGTGTCAACTATTTGAATGAGAGAAAATTGAATGCAACTCAAGTTAGAGAACATCTTATTTGTGATGGTTTCCTTAGAAGTCACCAGTGCAGTAAGGGCTTTTGGCCCCAGTTATTTTCGTCATTCTACCTCGGTTTTAGAACCGAGACATATTGGGGCGAGGCCAAAAGGGGATGCCTTTTGGCCTTGGTTATCACTCGAGGCCATAGAGACACTTTTCTGCCTCGGTTGTAGAGGCACAAGAGCCATAGGTTCACAATATTTTTTTTAATTAAAAATTTTGAAGAGCTTTTGGCCTCGGTTATGGTAAAAACCGAGGCCATATAATTGAAATTGATTTTCTCATTTCTCCACTTAGAAGAACATACTGGTTTAGTGCCAATATGGTTACTAAAGCAATTCAAAAAAGGAAATAAACATTTAAAAGAAAGTTGATTATATACGGTTGCTTGTAACAATGATTGATAGACTTATTCCAGCCTGAAAACTAAAAGAGCAAATTACAAGTAAAAAAACCAGTGTAGAAACCCCTCTGGTCTTTACGTTGCCTGAAGGCCTTGCCCGTGCCGCCAGGCGCCATAACAGTAACGTGACTGGTATAGCTTATCCACCTATTTGACGCACTTTGCAGCGCATCTAGGTATATCGTATCAATTATCTGCAAGTCTTTATTTCGCAACTTAATACAAGATTTTAACTAAGTTATTTATTCCTTATTATATGATCACCAATTCAAAGTCCCTTGTACTCATGCTAACACTTTAAAATTCCATCAGTCAATCCCAATCACAACTCTTAAGTGCCAATAATGTAAAGTAATACACACAATAGATTTGACCAACTAAATAGTGGTTCTCACACCCAAATAAAGTTATTCCATCCAACCCAATACATTCATCATTCAAACCTATTCACATACCAATTTTCCCAAGTACACCCTCACCTCTAACACCATGCATATCTCATTATTATCATTTGTAGTATCTTCCATTATTCTCACAGAACCCAACACACACCCCCACCAATTGACTATAGTAATTGATATTGTTGTCATGCTTATCGCCTGGTGGCACATTCTCATTCACACCATCCACGCAACCCAAATTCTCAATTCTCATATCAATCAGTTTCTCACACAAACCCAGACCAATTTCTTGTCTCTCACTTTCCCAACTACTACCACCAAAGTTTTACAATCCATACTCACAAGTGGAATCCATACCCCTTCTCCCTACCCTACTAAGGTTGACACAATTGAACATTTTCCATTCCATCACTAAGGCATATAAGTGTATACCAACACCCTTTACAATTCTAGAATTTCACCCAATTCATGAAATGATATCGTACACATAAACCATCCAGAAAAATCCAACCAATCACAAAATTTAAAGCTCGCGCAAAATAGAAACCAGATCGCATCATATTCAAGCAGTTTTCACATGAAACCCGCTACGTGGTTTTTGGGAATTTTTCCAGAAATATGAAACCCAAAATTTGTCCAAAAATTAGGCATGCAAAGACATCATATTAAAGCAGTATCCGACAAAAACATTTATAGAATACATATACACGTAAAAGAACTCCCCTAACCTTGATTCCTTTTCTTAAAATTGTAGACTTAAGGGTTCTTCTTCGATTCACTAGATCGCCTAGCACTTCCACTCAATTCAGCTCCCAATTACACTCAATTCTCACCACACATTTTCTGAATTCGTGCTCTTCTTCCTGTGCAACAATGACAGCCACAAAACCACCCTCTCTTTCCCTTACTTAGTCACTAAATATTGTCTTAATGAGAGGTAAATGGTGCAAAACGAAAAATACTATTAAACTTAGTTTAATTTTCATTCAATGGTGATTTTCCAGCCCCATGGCTACCCTTACTGGCTGCTAGGGTTTTCTCTACCCTTTCACATGCATGCCAATACTATTTTTTAGCAAAAAAGAAAGTTTAATGTGGTTCTACCAAGGTTTGAACCCATAACCATGCCCATGTCTAATTCAATGCACAACCATTTAACCAATTCATGTTTTATGATAATTCATATAATTCAATGATTATATTATCACTCAGCATGATCCAACACGTTATTATAATAATATAAATTTAAAGCACATAAGTACATAGGACTCGAACCCAAGTCCTCTCACACAATTAAGTACTTTCAATCACTTGATCTAGTACTTTTCCACGTCATACATGTCAGAATTAAATGTCATAAAGGTTCCTACTACCCACATTTATTAATTAATTATTTATTTAATTAATTAAATTTCACAGATCTTACATTAAGTGTTCACCCAATCTCACTTGAGAGCTCTTCCAAACACCATTACCGCACCACTGCTCCTCTCATCTTCTCTTCCACACCTTCATCCTTCTCCATGGAAGTCTCATCAATTCCATATGGCTTCTTCTTTGCTTCCTTTCTCGTGAAGATGGAGTCATCACTATCATAGAGCTACATCCAACTTACTAGGAGAACATGAGTTTGGTTTCCACTATTATCAAAAGTTTTACAAAACTCACACCAAGATTTGAATAATAGCAACACCAAGATTTTTTACTCACACAAAAATTTCAACCCCACCACTGTAAGAAACACACTTATAAGCTTGGCATCACACTAGGAACACAACCAAAGGCACAAGAATTACAAATTTGATGGTAGCTCTCCCTAGCCAACCAAACTCGAATTCTTCAAGCTCCAACCAAGACAAAATGCCTTTAAGATCAACCAAGATCTTGAATCTACCACTTGTAGTTGTGTGATTCAAAGAGAGAGTTTTTCAAAGATGATTGACTATTTTTCACCCTCAAAAACTGAAAATTGTGCAACAACTCTATTAAAGATAACTTATATAGTTTGGTCTTAAGTGAATTCAATAGGTTGATTTGTCCGTACAATCTATTGATTTCACTTGACTTAAGTGAAATTAGTCTATTGAAAAACAATTCAACTAATTTAATACATTCATACAAGAAATTATATACAACCAGCCTTTTAACCTGTTAAAACCCATTTTAACAGATTAAAAAGGACACAATAAGACTAACAAAACATCTAACCTATGTCATATGGCATACGAATATGGTACAACATGTAAACATCATATTCTACACATTATTTCCATATTTAACACAATAGAAACATGATCATCAAATGGATCATCATCAATCTTCATCAACCACGTGTGATCTCATACTATTTGCTTTATCAAATCTTTGCACCAAGGTTGCTTGTGCTAATAACCTCCCTCTGATTTGATGAAGTCAACATCCTCGAGTTGAATTGATAAGCTACAATCCATTGAGAAATCCGAAAAAGCTTTTTTGCATACAAGATACCAATATACAAATATATACATACAAGAAAAAGTACACAAGCATACATACGTATCACATATGCATATGCTCCCCATATCAGTAATGTGATTTTACTTTTTATTTATCCAGTTTGCAATATTATTAAGTTCTAGCAGGTGTTTTCCATGTTTTCCAGTTTTTTACTCATTTAACTCAATTGTACTCATTTTTCTTCTCCTTTGGATTAATCAAATTAAAATAATGCACATATATATTTGTAAAGAGTAAAATTTTCATTAATGAACCAAACATAGAGACTATCGGACCATCTGATAGTTGATACAAACACAGAAACATAGAAATAGAAAAATATAAACACAAATAGCAAATTGAAGTTGAGAGATATATAATTAGTCGATTGAAATTGAAACATAGCAGATTAAAATACTGGAAGCAGATAAAGATATAAACAAATGCAGCACCAACATGCAATGGATGACCTACGAGTCATCCCTTCACTCATCCCCAGGGTTGTCCCTTTTGTAGACGTTGGAGAGGAGGTCATGAACATTGTGGATCTAATAATCTAAGTCTTTAAACTTGTAGTGTAGTAGACATAGTGTGCATTTTGTGACATATTCAACTCTTGAAGTTGATTGAGAACCATCCTCTCAAACTGGGAGTATACAGGTCCAGTGTTCTCTTGAGGATGATAGATCTTAATGGCCATGGGTTACAGATTAAAGGCATAATCTTCACCTTGGTTTGCTCCACTTGTGCCTGCCTTATGATCATCTGCTCCAACTTCAATGTTTGTTGTTGTTGCTTCTCCTTCAACCAGCCATGTGTTGCCTATCTTTGTGAATTCCATCTTGTGCATATTGAGTGTGGACACATGGTTTAGCAAGCCAGTGGACTCCTCAAGTTGTCCTTCCACATCAACATCGAAATGTTCAATGAACTTGGAGAGGAGAACCACATATGGTAGCTTGAAATTAGTGAGCCTTTTGGCCTTCATCATTGATAAAGCTTTTGTCGCCTAAAGATTTAGTCAAACTCAATTTCCTCACTTATATTACTCAATATAGCAAAGTGGTCAACCAAGGATCAATCCAAAGGATACACAAGGGTAAATGAGTGATTTAGTGAACTTATCTTATGGAAATGAAGAAATCTAATAAAATGTACTCAAACCAAAACTGAAACAAATTTAATATACTATTCAAAATGTAAAAATGCAACTATTTGATGAAATGCCTTAGTGAACTAAGATGCACCTAAGGTGTTTGATGAAAACTTAACTAACTATGTATGCAAATGTATGAATATGCAATGAATTGCTCCTAAATTCAATCTAATGATGCAAAATGTTTCTAGCACCTAAATGAAACCTAAATGCATGAATCAAAAATGTATGATACAAAATGTCTAGGAATGGTCTCTACTGAACATATGAACAAGAATCACTCAAAAACATTGAGTATAACTTAAGATCCTAATTGGTGAACCCTAATTAACGGTTTTAATAAACTTATGAATGAGCATGCAATTGGATTCAATAAACAGTGAATGGGATGGAGAAATGATAATGCAAAAATATAGTAGAAGTGATTCTATGGTGGTGGTTATTGGAGTGAGTGGACTGCTCGAAAGAGAGAATGGATGAACTGTCCATGGTGTAGCTAGTGAATTATGGGGTGATTGTGTTTAACCCATGAACTGGCGCCAATGTTAACAAAATTCAGAACTTGTTACGGGTTGTACAAGTTGGTAAAACTAACTAAACTATTACTTTTATGCCTACACTATTTTTCACTTTCACATGGAACTTAGGTGGCAGATTTCCCAACAACTGGCGCAGCTTTCAACTAGCTATCCACATGTAATTGGTGATGTTTTAACATCCACATGACCTGCTGCAATGGGTGAATGAATCCAGCTAGCTCATAGCAGCTTAAAATCCACTCAGCCAATGGCTTTCCACATGTTAACCTTGCATGGCTCGAATTCCACTTCACTTTTTCACCTCAGCAGGAACATTCCTCACTCAACTACCTTTGAGAAACCTGTACCTTCACTATTAACTATGCTACAACTAAGAAGACATTAGAAAACACCAAAACAAAGTATATTATGCCTACAACTTAATTAAAAGAACTAAATATGCAAAAAATGAGAATTAAGAGTATTATGCATCTATGGACCATTTTCCAACACTCTTAGGGTCAAAATAAGTGTATTTTAATTAAAAATTCCCACAAGGTGCCATCTCATTTAGAATTAAAACTCAAAAATTCAACTCTTGGTCAAACTTTGGTCAACATTTGCACCAAAAGTTAACTCTGCTATTTGGAATCAATTTGATTGGATCAGACTTCTTTCATGGCTTCCTTTGGTCACTTTCAACCTTCTTTTCTTCAAATCTATAAAAGAGTAAAAAAATCTCACATGTAAATGTTAAGCACAAAAAAAAACTATTCAAAAATTCCTAAAACTAGACTAACACTAGGTAAGTTCTACTTCTAGGCTTTCCAAACTAAACTAGGACTAGACTCAAAGTCTACTACCTATTAAGCCTAACTATTGGAACTCCTAATAACTATGCTAAAGAATGCACTAAAAACACCTAATTAGACTACTTTTGTAAAACTAGGCTAGAAACCTAACTAAACTAATTCTAATCTAATGACTTTTAATTAACCACTTAGACCTACCCAAAATAATGCAATTGGTTAAGAAAAACTCTATAGAGTAGGGACTTATCAATCATGTGATCATGGATGGTTGCTCCCCCTAGGCATGATAATTTTGGTCACCATCAAGGCTAGCAACGTTTCCTCCACACGAAGCTTTCCCACATGAAAATTCTGGGTTTGCTCATCAGGATTGCGCACACATTGGTTGAAATATTCTCCTTTGCGAACTTGCACACTTCTTTTCCTTAGCCCAGCCACGTCCTTCCATGTTTTCCTTGTGATCTCCATATTAACGTCCTTCACACTTGATTTTAGGATTCTATTGCTGAACTTTAGGTTGGCATAGCAGACCTTCACCAAGTCTAGATAGATCTTCCCTGACAGTTCAAGGTTTCAAAGTTCTCTGCCCTCAGCCTTGATAGACGCAACACCTTAGGAATGATGATTTGCTTCCTAGTGATCTCAATCAGGAATGTTTAGATCCTATCTTCATGCCCTTTGAACCAACTTTAAGTCTTCCATGATTCAAGGAAATGGGAGAGGATGGAATAGGTGGAGTGGAGTTCTCCTTATCCGATGGGGCATTTCTTTATCTGCCAGGCATGATGAGTCTAGGTATGGCTCTTACTAGTAGATATGAGTGCCAATGCATGATGCTTATGTATGTATTTATAGAATCAAAGTGTTGATTTTAATAATCAATCAATTAATTTGCATAGATTTTTCGTATTCAATGCAATATAGAGAATCAAAGCCAATTAAATGCATTAGAATCAGTATCTAATCATAAGCATGATGTTTCCCAAGCATTCTATGTGATATCCAGTCAAAAAAATTCACAACATATGCATGCACATTGGAAATTATGCAATAAAAGTGCTTTATGGTGAATTCAAATTGAAAAGTTGGTTTCAGCCGATGCATTATGATGTGACCCCATTAAGGCTTATAGCATTGGGCCAACGCCTAAGCCCATTCCTTTTAATTTCTTTTAATCTTCTTTTATTTTAATTAAATAAATGATGTTCTAATTGGGCTTGTTTTGTAAATTGTAGCCTATAATTCCAAGGTACTAATTGGTATTAGGTTTGCGGCCCACATTCATTCACATGAAAGATTGGGGTTTCGTTTTGAATATACAACCCAGCCCAATTATTCAAGGCACGCCCTTCCTTTTTATTGGGCCTGCGCCAAGAATGCTTCCAGCACCCCAATCTAGCTTCTGCAGCCAACATACTTTCTCCAACAGCAGCGTAAATTGGGCCTGCACGTAGCAACCCATTTTCATCAAGTGGAGCCCCAAGTCTTCAAGACATCACGTGTGGCCAGTGAAAGCTCAGCATTACACCAAACACATTGCAGCTGGATTGGTAGTGTACACTCAACGTTGTTCCTTCTATCACGTTTTATCATTCAAAATGTATTGGGCCAAATTACGCATGGATTGTTTAAAGCCCAATATGCCTGGCTCGTGAACCATCACTTTCGTCTAAAATGCACTGCTGTAGAGAGGTTTCTTCAGCATCAGCCGCTTAGGGTTCATGAGAGGGCTAAGCCCATTTCATTAGGGTTTTCTAAAGTTCCTCACACGTTCTCAGCTGGGGTCAGATGAAGGAGCTGCTATCCTCCTTCTTCACGCATAACCAAACCATCCCACGCGTTGCCAATCACGACTCTGCTTGGTTTCGTTGCTTCACGCGTTCCTGCCACCCCTTTCCTTTAGCTAGGTTGTAATCATGTTTTCCCTGTTCTCTATAAGGTTGGGCCTTTGTGCCGTTAGGATAATTTTCCTCTTTCACGGTTGCCCTTCTACCTATAAAAGAGCAAACCATTTGTTTGCATTTTTTTTAGCTTTGATGAATGAAATATTCCGGTAGAGAACACTCCCGCATTCGTCAGCTCACCCTAAACCCTAGGATAGGTACTTATCTACTCGGGTTGCCCAAACCAGTGAGAAACCCGAGCGAACCGAGCCTAATTTTCATTCCGCTGCGTTTCCCTCGCTTTCTACGAGATTCAATCGTTAGAACACCGATTGGGAGAGGTTTTCTGGCGACTGCCGCGACGGAGGAGCCTCATCACATTAGCTATTATTTACTGCCACTACAATCCAAACAATGTCACGTGATGAGTAATTTGATTGGGTAAATCAATTGAAATCAATTCTAGCATATGCACATCAATATAAGTAAAATCAACACATAAAAATATAGAGTTAGTCTATTAAAAATGCTCCAAGTCAAACGAATTGAGTGCAATGTCTGTTTTAAGTGAAATCTATATGTTGTTTTGTAAATTTAACAGACTAATTTTTTCCAACACGAAATTCATGTTGTGACAGTTTAAGTGAAATCTATGTGTTTTTTTGTAAAAATTAATGGATTAAAACAATGTGAGACCACACATTATGTAGATTTTGATAGTTTAAGTGAAATCTATGTGTTGTTTTTCTAAAATTAACATATTGAAATACTGGCAATTCCCATTTTATGACGATTTTAACACTTTATATGCAACAAGCACATAATCCAATAAAATTAACAAGCCAAAATAATATCAACAAAATTCTTCATGTCCAAAACACTTAATTCAGTTCTAAGCTTGTTAAACCTATCACAAGCCAATGGTTTAGTGAACAAGTCTTCCAATTGGTTTTCAATTTTCACAAACTTGATTTCAATTTCACATTTTCGAACATGATCTCTTATGAAATAATGTCTGATTTCAATGTGTTTAGTTTTAGAATGTTAAATTGGATTCTTAGTTAGGTTGATTACACTTGTATTGTCACAATACAAAGGTACCTTTCTAGCTTTAACCCAGAATCCATGAGTTTATTCGTTAGACAAATTATTTATGCACATTTATGTCTAGCTGCTATGTATTCAGCTTTAGCAGTGGAGGGTGCTACACATGCTTCCTTCTTGCTATTCCATGAGATCAGGCTTGAGCCAAGCAAGTGACATGTACCACTTGTGCTAAAAAATGACTAAGAATTATGTTAGAATCACTAGGATACCATAATCCAACATTAGTTATCCCTTTCATATTGTTGAGAATCCTTTTTGTAGCTTTAAAGTGTGACTCCTTTGGATTGGATTGAAATCTTGCACACAGGTATACACTAAATTGAATGTTTGGCCTACTTGCTATAAGATAGAGCAAAGAACCAATCAACCCTATATATTTGGTTAAATAAACTTGTTGCCTAGCCTCATCTGCACCCATAAGATAATTTTTGGCAATTGGAGTGGTAACCTCTTTGCAATCCTCCACTTTCAACTTTTTCAGCAAGTTAAAATAGTATTTTGACTAGCTTAAAGATGTCTGATGAGTTCATATTTTTGTCCTCATTTAATGTTTAATTTTGGGTATTTAATTAAATTTGTGTGCTTAAAAGAATGTCTTAATTGACAATTATGATAATTTCGTTTATTGAACTTGTTCGATAAAAATGTCTTAAAAAGTAATTTTAGTTGCATAAAATATTCTTAGATATTCTAACGATTGTTGATGCAGCTGAAGTAAAATTTGGTTCATTAAAGGTGTGAAATTGAATTGTTCAGAGTTACAAAATCAAGCCAAAATCACACTATGTCATCAATCCACCACTTTCAAATCTGGCCAACCATATGTTGCCACGTGTCAATCTCTCAATGGGCAGTCAAAGATTGTCAAAGTCTGGTCAAATATAGTCAATGATGGTCAAATAAAAAAGGGTTAAGATGCAATTATTGTTATATTAAGATTTCTTTACAAATTTGGACTACAAGAACGCAAGGGCTGAATTGGAATTTTGGGCAAGATTTAGTTGTTGCTAATTATTTAGATATTTTTAGATAATTAATCAGATAATATCAACCGAGAATATCTTCCAAAAAATTTTAAAACTGATAAATTTGTTAATTATTTTGCACCGACAAATAAAATGACTATATCTCTCTAAATATTTTTAAATATTCATAATCACTATAAAGATAAATAATATTTATCTTTATCTTATTTTAAAAGATATTCGAGAGATTTTAACAATAGAAAAACCCAGTCCAAGTCATATATAAAGAGACCAAAGGGGAAGCAGAAAAGACAAGCTCAAAACTTTGGGAGTTTAGGAATCCTTAAGGGGACCTAATTTCTTTCTCTCTCCATTATTCTTATATATTTCTTTTATCTTGATTTTATGGAGTTATAAGATCCTTGGTAGGTTCTATTGTAATTTCATTGTGGATTCTGAGGTTAAAATAAAATAATTTCTTTGTTCTTTTTATTATTATTGTGTTTTTCATTCATCTATATCTTTTATCTTTGAATCACATAAAAGTAATGATTTTAAATCTATATGAATGTTGATCATGTGAGTCCAAGGGTTTTTAATTTAATTGATACTTTACATTGATTTTATTTAGAAACTTTCATGTGATTAAATGAGTTTTTACCAATAATTGAGACTTTAATTTGGTTATAAGTATTTACTCGAACTAAAATTAGTCAAGACTTTACTTTGATTAGTTAAGCTTTTTATTTGCTAAGGAGATAAAAGAATAGGCATGATTAGGCATAGTAAAATTTGATTGAGACTGTACTTTGGTTGATTTTACTGTGGATAATCTAAATACTACTTATTTGTAAGAACTTCAGTATTGTTAAGAAAGTAGCAAAAAGATTAGTATGGGTAAAGTCAACCCTTAGTCGTCTCCCAACGAACATGGAATTGATTTATAGCAAATTAGTTCTTATAAAAATTATACAAAAGAGTTCATCAAATAAAATTGGGAAAAATCACAGAAGAAGATAAAGTTGGAAAATAATAAAAAAAATATAAGTCAATGATAAAGAAGATAGATTGATTCCATTGCTTTTTCAAAATAGATCCACCATCGATTATCTAAAGATTATTGCTCAATTAATTACTATTGTAGATTTGCAAATAAATCAATGTAAAGTCTCAATTAATTTGTTGGCGTTCTCACTTTTAACTAAAGTACAATCTCACTTTGGTTGAATTTACTGTGACACCTTTTTAGATCTTTTTGGGATCCACTTCATAAGCCCTCTTGGAATATCATATTTCCTTACATAACAATTCTTATACACATGACCTTTCTTCTTACAATAGTTGTAAGAAATGAGTGGACCCAACCTATCAAAGTGTACCATGTAATATTAACTTATTTTTGTAGGTCATAAAAAGTGAAAAGAATGACTTGTGGTACCTAGATAGTGGGTGTTCAAGCCACATGATAGGTGACAAAACCAAATTTACAAAGTTCGAGTTAATGGAAGAAGGTTCCGTGACTTATGGATATAAAAACAAAGAGTATGACATACAATAACCTTTACTTTCTTAAGTCATGGAAGAAGGTTTTGTGCATGTGGTAGCATGGTGTTAGTTTAGAAAAGAGTCAATAACCTTTACTTTCTTAATTTGCATCATGGATCAAATAACATACAATGTCTTTTTATAAAAGATGATGATACATGGTTATGGCATAAAGGCTTTGTCACATACATATGCATCATTTGAATCGACTAAATAGAAAATAGTAGGTTGAAGGTTTACCAAAACTCAAGTTTGAGAAGGATAGAGTATGTGAAGTATGCCAAAAGGGAAAGAAAACTAAGGTTTCTTTCAAACCTAAAAACCGTGTTTCAATTGAAAGGTCTTTGGAATTGCTTCACATGGATCTATTTGGACCTTCATGAACCATAAGTCTTGGTGGAAACTTCTATACATTGGTAATTGTTGATGATTATTCTAGATTCACATGGACATTATTTTTAGCTGCCAAGAATGATACATTTCATGTATTTAAAAAGCTTACAGAGGTTATGGAACATGAAAAGAGTTCTAAAATTGTCTCTTTATGAAGTGATCATGGTAAAGAGTTTCAAAATGAAAAGTTTGAACACTTTTTTGAAAAACATGGTATTAAACACAACTTTTCAGCCTCTCAAACTCCACAACAAAATGAAGTGGTTGAAAGAAAGAATAGATCACTTGAGGAACTTGCTAGGAACATGTTAAATGAAACTTCATTGCCAAAGTACTTTTGGGCTGATGTAATCAACACAACTAGATATGTTTTAAATTGTGTATTGATTAGGCCTATTTTGAAGAAAACCCCTTATGAGCTTTTCAAAGCTAGAAGGACTGTTTTAAATCATCTTAAAGTGTTTGGCTGTAAAGTTTTCATTTTAAATAATGGTAAAGAACAACTTGGAAAGTTTGATGCTAAAGCTGATGAAGGTATATTTTTTTGTCTATGCTACAAGTACTCATGCATATAGGGTATTTAATAAAAGATTAATGATTGTTGAAGAGTCTATGCATGTGGTATTTGATGAAACTAACCCTAAACTGCAAGATCAAGTTGTAAAGAATGCATATGATGAAGATATACTCTTGGAAAAGAAATCTAGTGCAGTAAATGAATCAACTGAAAAGAAAAAACAATCGACTGAAACCATAGTTCACAACAACTTACCCAAGGAGTGGAGTGAACCTAAAGGGCTATCAAAGGACAACATCATTGATGATATTAATCAAGGAGTATCTACTATACTAAGTTTACTTATTGTGAACACGTTGCATTTTTGTCTCAAATTGAAGCTAAACATGTGAATGATGCTTTAAGTGATAGTAATTGGTTTATTTCTATGCAAGATGAACTAAACAAATTCACAAGGAATGATGTGTGATCTCTAGTTCCTAGAAGTGATAACATGATTATAATTGGTACTAAATGGGTGTTTAGAAATAAAATTGATGACGATGGTACATATGCTAGTTGCTAAAGGGTGAAATCAAAAGGATGGCATTGATTTTTATGAAACATATGCACCTGTAGCTAGGCTAGAAGATATGAGATTACTATTGGCATATGCTTGCATGTGTAATTTTAAACTTTCTCAAATAGATGTGAAAGTGAATTCTTGAATGGTTTCTTAAATGAAGAAATATATGTATCACAACCTCTTGGCTTTGAAGATCACTTATATCCTAATAATGTTTTAAAATTGAGAAAGCACCACGAAAATGGTATGAAATGCTAATCAATTTAATTTTGTTAAAAGGATATGCTAGAGGTGTTGTTGGTAAAAAACTTTTCATTAGAAAACATGAAAGTGATGTAATACTTGTTCAAGAATATGTTGATGATATTATCCTTGGTTCAAATAATAACTCTATGTGAGAAGAGTTTGTTGCAGCTATGCAAGATGAATTTGAAATGTCTATGATGGGAGAGAAAACCTACTTCCTAGGGATACAAGTCAACAAACTTGAGCAATGGACTTTTTTAAGCTAGTCAAAATATTGTTTTGATCTGCTGAAAAAGTTTGAAATGGAGAGTTGCAAAGAAGTTACCACCCCAATTGCTACAAACTATCTTATGGATTCAGATTAGGCTGCGCAGTAAGTAGATTCAACTAAATATAGAAGGTTGATTAGGTCTTTGCTTTATCAATTCAGTGTACGCTTGTGTACAAGATTTGAATCCAATCCAAAGGAGTCACATTATAAAGATGCAAAGAGGATTCTCAAGTATTTGAAAGGGACAATAAATGTTGGATTATGGTATCCAAGTGATTCTAAGATAACTCTTAGTGGTTTTTTCAGATTCTAACTATGCAGGATGCAAATTAGATAGGAAAAGCACAAGTGGAACATGTCACCTACTTGGCTTAAGCTTGATATCATGGAATAGCAAAAAGCAAGCTTGTGTGGCACTCTGCACAACTAAGGCAGAATACATAGCATATGTGGTCATGGTTGTATTCAAATCATATGCCTAAAACATTAACTCATGGACTATGGTGTGAAGTTCGAAAATGTATTCTTGTATTGTGATAACACTAATGCAATTAATCTAACTAAGAATCCAATACAACACTCTAAATTCATACCTATTGAAATAAGACTTCATTTCATTAGAGATCATGTTCAAAAAAGTGATTATGAAATTAAGTTTGTCAAAACAGAAAACCAACTAGTTGATTTGTTCACTAAACCACTTACTTGTGATAGATTGAACAAGCTTAGAACTGAAGTGGGTATTCTGTATATGAATAATGTGATTTGATACTTTTTTAGCTTGTTATTGAATCATGTGTTAATTCCATCTAAAGAGTTAAAATCTGCATAAAATATGATTTGTCTGTATTTTAACCTATTGATTTTACAAAAATAACACATAGATTTCATTTAAACTGTCAAACTCTGCATAAAGTGTGATCTATCATTGTTTTAATCAATAGATTTAACCAAACAACACATATATTTCATTTAAATTGATATTGCTTGAATCATGTGTGCTCTAAAAATTTTTAATTTGTTGATTCTATAAAAAACACATAGATTTCACTTAAAACTTTCACTGCACTCCTTCATGTGCTGATTATTAACTACATGAACTAAATTCAATTGATTGACCTAAACAACTCATCATGTGATATTGTGTGGACTATGGTAGCAGTAGATTAATAAAGCCTTTTAGTCAAACCAATTTTCCCTTAAAAATGCAGTATAGGGAGAACCTTGAGAATGAATCTGTGGACATGGCTAAAGTCAAATGCAATATTGGTGGTTGAATTGTGGTGGGAAATGTATTCAAAAACAACACTTAAAAATAGAAAACTCAAAATATCAAATGCAAGAAATGTTATGAACCGTGCATGAACGCATAACTTGTAATGCACAAAATGGTAGGGAATGATGAATTAACTAATCCTAAATGCTCCAAACATGTTTAATGATCAAAACTAGGCTAATGCAATGGTTAAATTGGTCCAAATTCATCAAACTCAAAATCTGCCCAAAATCAAGAATATGTTCATGATAAAGTGCATGGTAACCTCAGATTGGGATCTTTTGATGATACAATTGAAAATGTAATGAAGTCGAATGATTATAAATGATCTCAAATGCATTTAGAAACTGGAATCACTCGATTTGGTACACTACACACAAAGTTCCCAATTTTATGAACCATAATTCCCAAATTTGAATAGAAACGCGATTTTGATCAATTTTACCAACTTGTGCAATGAAAATGCAATTAAATGTGCAGAAACCTTCATCAGGATGGAGTGAATGAAACCCCAAATCAATTTACATCAACAATCCTTAAATGGAATAGTGTTTTGAATGCACGTGAACACAAAAATGGTGACGGAATTGGGTATGTGATGATTCAAATAGCTTGGGAATCATCCAAGTAGTGTGCACGAATTTCCAGAACTCAAAATGATTCAGAAGTAAGTTAGAAATTCAATGTAATAGTAATTATGGTGTGTGTGAAGTGTGTGAAAACTTTAATGTGATTTTTGTTATTTGATGATGGAAACTCAAAATTAAACTTGCAAACAATTAAAGGAACTTTAATGTTATGTGTGTGAAGTGGTGGAATGAAAAGAAATTCGAAATTGTAGCAAAAGTGCAATGAAGTGGAGAAATATCAGTGAAATGAGTTTGGCTACTACCATTGGTCTTGAATCCAACCCATTCATCTTGTTTACTCTGAAACAATGATGTATAGAGGTCTTTTGGATACACCAATTCATAGGCGTGGTTCCAGAACCTAGATTTTGTAAGGTAGGGTGGAGTTCAAGCTCAAAAAGTGGTAGCCAAGGTGGTGATTTAGTGGAAAATGATGATGAACATTATGAAACCATAGACCAAATGAACAATACTGAAAATTTCATTCATTGAAGCTCAAATCCATATTACAATACAAAAAATGAGTACAAGCTTCCTCTCACCAAAGCTTGAGCTATCCAAGCTTCCAAAAGCAAAAATGGAATGAAAATAGGTGATTTTAGGGGGAACTTTGGGTCTGCTGCATGAGGTGGTGTTGTGCTATCAAAATATGGTCATGGAATTGTCCAAGAAACCTGCAGCCTCCTTAGGAGGTTGCTGGGTTGTTCCCCACTATGCCCCCAAACCAAATCTACCTTAAAACCTACCCTACACTAAGCCACCTCCTCTCACCAAATGAGCCCAAACTTCAAAGTGTAGTCCCCTCTCATATTTTTAGCAATCCCAAGGCCCAAACCAGTCACATTTAGTGTCTTAAAGTGCTCCAAATGATTGGCTCTTGATTTGGGGTCCAAATGGTAAAAGTCAACCTAAGGTCGAACATGCTACTTTTGCACGCTTCATGCTTTGCCAATGTGCAGCCCCTTCTAAGATTTTTGGCAATCACAAGGCCCAAACAGTTCACATTTAGTGTTGTAAAGTTCTCCAAATGATTGGCTCTTGATTTGGGGTCCAAATGGCAAAATTCAACTATAAGGTCAAACATTCCACTTTTGCCCACTTCATGCTTTGCCACCAACTTGACCTTGTTGCTATGTGAACTTCTAGGCCTTTAAATCTTCAATTAAACTTTGCCTAAGGATAGAGGATCTGCAAATTTATCAAAAATTCAAGTCAAATATTAGCTCTATCTAGACACTACTTGAACAACTAAACTAAAATGACCAAAAACTTGAAAACTAAGAATTTTACTCAATTAGCCCTAAACCTCAAATTTTGGTGTTTGATCACTTCCAACAAGTGTAATTAGGCATTTATAATGATTTGACAATGTCAAATCACACAATTTGGAAGAATTTCAAAAAGTCCACTCTAAAGTCAACTATGTCATGGTTTAAAGGCTAAATGCGCAAAATTTGACTCTTAACACTAGGTTTGACTAACCTAAGACCCTAGGACTCAAAATATGATGCAGCCACACTCAAATGATGTTTAAAAACACTATACAAACACTAATTCTATAAAAATGCGAAAATGGTCCTAAGTGAGGAATATAACCTAATATACTCAAATTAGTTATTCTAGAATGGCAAAATGAACACTTTGACTAAAGAAAACTAAAAAAATTCAAGACACATCATAGATAACAACTATTGCATAAGCTAAAACTGTCTTTTCATATTGCATTTACCATAAAGCACTTTTATTACATGATTCCTAATATGCATGCATCTATTGTGATCTGAATTCAGTGGATAACACATAAAACGTCTGGGAAATATCATACTTTATGATCATACACATATTACAATGCATTTAATTGGCTTTGATTGCTAATGCTGCATGGAATACAAAATTATTATGCAAATTAAATGAATGATTATAATATTCAACACGTTGATTCTATATATACTTGCATTAGCATCATGCATTTGTATTCATATCTACTAGTAAGAGCCAAACCAAGAAACAAGATGTGTCACAAATAGAGAAATGTTCAATTTGATGAGGATATTTCCACTCCACCCACACCATCCTCTCCCATTGCCGTGAATCATGGCGAACTTGAAGCTTGATTTGAAGGCCATGAAGATTATAACATCCCGACCGAATATTACAGATTTAAATAATATAATAAATACATCATAAATAAATTGCATTTAATAAAATTTCATTTCCCAAAAATGCGAGAAAATTAAAACTTTATTACATCATTATGAAACACCTCAAGTCCAATATTATATAAAAACTCAATGAAAATATTCAACTCTGATAAACTGAAAAATATTCAACTCTGATAAACTGAAAGTTTACAACTAATTCAAAAACATCGTTAAAACTATGAATAAATTATCCCAAGCTAGCCCCACTCCGGGTCTACGCCTCACTAGATCCACCTAAACAATCATCTGCTCCCGTGTACCGCGTACATGATCATTGCCAAACACAAGCAGATAGGGTGAGCTAGCAGAATAAAACATATGCATACAAATCATATAATTTCAATCACACCAAAGGAACCCGTATTCTTTGATTTCACACACATGGCCCCCACCATGTCAACTGTGTTCTACGTCTTCTGATGAGTACCTAAGGTGTCTTGCTGCCACACCTACCAACCACAACTGGTAGAACACGTGAGGGAAACCTTGCTATGGATCACACAAGTAGAGTTCCCAATACGAATAACATTTGTAACATCCTAAGACTACCAAACTCGTCAGCTTAATATTGAGGAGGGCAATCTAATTAGACCCATTCGTACACGCCACAACGTGCACACTCACACTAGCAACACTTGCCAACCCAAGCCACAACTCAAGAGTTCCTCGTGTTCATCCGCCATCTCGAGCCACAACTCAAGAGATGCCATTCCAAGCCATACTCAAGGAATGCCACGTGCTTAACCCCTATCTCGAGCCACAACTCAAGGGATACGTTCCGAGCCACAACTCAAAGAACACCAGCAAGCTGATCTTCGAGACATCACCAAAACTCGTAGACCATGTACATTCAATCACAAGCAAAGCACTCATGCTTCATCAATATCGCCTGGCACTGCACACGAGTCACCAAGCGCAACAGGCTTCCAGACCGCCTGGCGGGAGACACGTACCCCATTGCGCCACATGCCTAGAAACCCACTACCTCTGCACTATCGCCTGGTGTAACGTCCCTCACCGCCAGGTGCCTTACGTAGTGCAAACCCTCTATAACACTGGCTATCACCTAGCGGGTTGAGCCTCGCCACTAGGCACCACACTAGTACAACGTACTATTCTAGTTTTGTTGCACTTCATCTGATTGCAAATCCTCAATCATACCATTGCACACCTCCAGAACATCGGTTTTCTTAATGGTTGTCTTATTTCTAACGTATTTGCACCCATATGGGCTCACAATTCCACTATATCCATGAGTTGATTTACTTAAGATCAACCCGACTCACCAACCTTTCACCTCATGCAACTCATATTAAATTATGACTAAGCCTTACCCATTCCTAACAGTAACATATTTAGTCCATTCATACCTACACCACAACCATATATCATGTCTTATCATTTAATATGTTATTTGTTCCCTATGCACAAATTGTCAATTTCTCTACGTCAACCATCCTAACTACTAGCTAGGTTTATGAGGAACATATACTAACCACTGCCATATTTTATACTTCAGCCACAATACAATTAAAATCCCTGATTTCCAATCCACTCTTTAGTTCCCATCTCCTTTCATTACACAAGTTTCCTTTCTAACTCTCAAGATAGTCCAAAGGGATCCTTTTCACTAATTGTTCAATATCATTCCATGCCAAAAGTCATCACAACATCTAATCCAAACCTAGCACACCCAAAATCCCTAGAATGCATCTGGGTGTCGTGCTGTCGCCTGGCGGCACGTTATAACCTGCCAGGCGATGCATCAGTCATGGGAAAAATCCCAGGTTCTATTACACCTACTAAAAACTTCCCTCATTCTCTTTTCACATTTCTTTGTCTAATCTCTTTTATTTCACTCGCGAACACAGTAATAGTGGTACAATAATCAACTCTGAATATATCCAGCAGAGGTTCCAGTTCAAATTCACAATAATTTCACCCCAATCATCAAAACCCCCAATTTGTTAACCCTAATAATCATATATAACTAATTTCACTTAATTCTCTCGTGTTGTAATGTAATTTCACAATTACTCATCTCCCTTTAATCAATATATGGTTTAGACATCTTTTCCACCAATCAAAAACAGCCCAGAACCCAAGAAACATAAAAATTAGGCAACCATGGCACGTGTCGCCTAGCGGATCAATCACCATCGTTAGGCCCTTCATCAGGGAAACCTAGAATTGGGTGTTAAGGGACGTGTCACCTAGCGGCACACTGTTTACCGCAAGGCTGTTCCTCGTAGGAACCCAGAAACACTCATGAATAGCATGAGTCACCTGGCAGCTATGAGTAGCCCGCTAGGCGGTTTCTGGAATTTTTCCAGAAACACAAACATTGCAGAATTAACAAACTATGTGCATCCAATTAACATATATTGCATGCAATTTAAACGATACAAATTAAAATTAACGATTACAGCTCCCCTAACTTGGTTTCCTTTGCTTAAATTTGACTCCTTGGTTGCTCCTAAGGCTGCTAGGGTTTCTGGCTTTTCATATTCATGCTAAAACTAATTTTAGCAAAACTAAAGTTTAATGTAAATCTACCAAGATTCGAACCCATAACCATATGAATGTCCAATTCAATGCACAACCATTCAACCAATTCATGTTTCGTGATAATTCATATAATTTTATGATTATATTATCACTTAACATGATTAAGCATATTGTTAAAATAATAATAATTTAATTAACGCATAAATGGCATACATAGGACTTGAACCCAAGTCCACTCAAAGAATTAAGTACTCTTAACCACTTGAACTAGTACTTTTCCACGTCACACATGTCAGAATTAAATGTCATAAAGGCTCCCACTACCCACATTTATTAATTATTTATTTATTTAATTAATTAATTTTCACGGGTCTTACAAAGATAGAGTTCAAACGTTCCTTATTAAGATCACTCGCAAGAAAATCATCATCCCTAAGGTGCTGCATTTCTCATGGCTAAGCATTGAGAACTTTGAAGCCTTACATCAGCATCTCAAGATACAAAAGCTTAAGACATTTCTTGAGCTTTCGGTCAAAATCTATCAATATTTGGTGAAGGTGTTCTATGCAGATCTCAAGTTCAACATTGGCGTACTTAGATTTATCCTGAAAGGAGTTCATATGGAGATTACAAGGAAAACTTGGAAGGTTGTGGTTGGCCTTAGACAAATAGGTGTGCAAGTTCAAAAGGACGAAACCACAATACTTGATGAATTCAACAAAGTTCAGTATTTCAACCAATGTGTGTGTAATCTAGGTGAACAAACTCCTAATTTTCATGTGGGAAAGCTTCATGTTGATGAGAGGTCGCTAGCCATGATTGTGACCAAGATCATTATTGCTAGGGGGAGAGACCATTCAACTTTGAATGAAGGTGATTTGGTGTTGATGTATCCATTCAAAATGTTATAGTTGTTGACTGGATATATATAATTCATGACAACATGATGAAGGAAAAGAATGGATTGTTCTCAATAAACTTCAAGAACTGAATGTGTCACAAAATGCTTATCATGCCTACTACATTACAAGGTTTCAAGACGTGGATGATCAAATCCACAATTTCCATGACATCCTCTCCAATTTCTACAATAGTGACAACCCAAGGAATGATTTAGTGGGATGGCTCTTAGGTCATGCATTAAATTTTGTGTGTTGCATTCATGCTTTTTTTTTTCTGCTATCAATTCTTCAGTTTGTTGTTTTTATGTTTTAATTGACTGATTGTATTAGTCCCAGGTTTAGTTTGTTTTCTTTTCTATTTTTCTGCTTTTAGTTTGTGTATCCTCTATCAGTTTATCTGACAGTATGTCTCTGGTCGTTTTATTAATGAAAATTTTAACATTTCCAAATAATCAGTTCATTACCTTAATTTGATTAATCAAAAGGGGAAGAAAATTTAAGTAAATTGAGTATAATTAAGAAAAACTAAATATTTCATGAATTGGATAACTTCTGCAACTGAATAATAATGTAAAATGGATCCACAAATCTGAAGTCAAATCACAATAATGATAGGGATACATGTTAAATGTATGCGTGCTTGTATGCTTTTGTGTGTGTACGTATATGTGTGTATTTCTTGAAATCAAAAGTTATTTCATGTTTCTCAATGGATCTTGCCTCATCAATTCAACTCGGGGGTGTTGGCTTCATCGAATTTGGAGGAGATTGTTAGCACAAGTGACCATGGTGTATGGATTTGATGAAGCAAGTGCATGAGATCATATGAGGTTGATGAATAATTGATAAAGATGTATTGTTGATCAAGCTAGGGATTTGTTAAATCTGAAATTGTCTTGAAGATCATTGAGCTTGTTGTTTGTATTGTATTTGTAGACCATATGACATAGGTTAGATGTTGTTTTATCATGGGTGTGCCGTTTTTAGTATGTTAAAAAGGTTTTTAATCGGTTAAAATGCTTGCAGCATATAATTTTGGTATGAATGTATTCAATCAGTTGAATTGTTATTTAATCAAATAATTTCACTTAAGTCAAGTGAAATCAACAGATTGTACGGACAAATCAACCTGTTGAATTCACTTATGATTGAGCTATATATGTTGGCTTTCAAAGAGATGAGATACAACTTGAGATTTCTGAGTGCGAAAAATAGTGATACGAATTTGAAAAACTCTCTCTATATTACTCAGTTGCAGTTGTTGATTGAAGATCTTGGTTGGTCTTGGAATTTTTTACTTGGTTGAAGCTAGAAGAACACGTGTCTGGTTGACTAGGGAGAGCCTCCAACGGGTTTGGTTGTTCTTGTGATTTTGAGTTGATCCTGGTGTGATTCCAAGTCTGTAAGTGGGATTCTTACAGTATTGGGGATAAGATTTTTGTGGAATTAAAGAATCTTGGTGTTTTTCTTTATTTAAAAGTGTATTCTTTGAGGGATTGTGTAAAACTTTTGATATAATGCATGACCAGGCCCAGGTTGCCTTGATAAACAAGATGTAGCTTAGTTATTGAGTGAACTAGAATAAAAATCATTGTGATCATCTCCCTTACCTTGTTCATCATTTAAATCTCAAGAAAATCAATTAAATCAATTTGTAAGGTGTGCATGTGTTTTCACGTTATCTAGTAATATAACTATGTTAATTATATTGATTGGAGCATATCTTGGTTGATAAAGCATGTTGTTTGAGTGAGTTTCGTGCATTTTGTGCTTCTGCATAATTTCCCAGAATATCAGCTGATTGATTTTATATTTTAATATTTTGGAATCATATTGCATAAACAGATTAATTTGCTATTTTTGGTTTTAATCACTTGAAAGTGTACAGTTATGCAATACTTTCTTTCTAATTTTGTGGTTAGTTTGATTCTTTTAAAAAAGGAAACAAAGTTTTATAAAGCATATTCAACCCCTTTTTCTTGGCTAAACTATCCATTTCAATACTTACAATAATAAACTTATTTGGTGTTAGTGAAGTAACTTGATTCACTACGAAAAAAACTAACTTTTGTTAACAATTTATTTTCTTTTTTTATATTAAAAGATTAAAAGAATTATAATTTTTGTTACTTTATGTTAACCATAACAAATGTTTACTTTATTGTAATATTTTTAGTTTTTTACTTGATAGAGGAGCAAATATTCACTCTATTTGCTATGGGAGCTCATAGTCCAAGCCTTCTGATCTATGGAATTCAATTATAATTATTTTCCTAATTGTATTAAACTTCAAGGAAGATCTCTTAATTCACTTGCGCCTTTCCCACTTTTTCATTTATTTATGTTTTATCTTCTTTAGTTTGCTCTTATCACCTAGTTTTTGTGTGTTTCAACATGTAAGGTTAAGATTCTTGAAAGCAGAATACGTGCAAAGTATATTTGAATGTGTGAGTTATTGTTGTGAGATTTCTCAATATGACTATTTGTTTGCTTTCATAGTAAAACAAAGATAATTTTCTATTCAACTTGACTATTTTTGATTTAGTATCAGGATTTTAGCTCCATTGATTTGTCTTATTTTTTCACTAAAACCCTAATGATTCAAGCAACAAATGTTGTTGTTCCCTGTATGGGCCTTCTTCAGCACTGATATATTCTGTTTGAAAACATTGTCTTATGCTGACAGTATTGCGGAGGAGAGGTATGTCATTAATGATGATAATCTTGCCATAAGAAAAAAAAGGCTAATCGAGTACTAAGATGTTTATTCATTTTGAAACCAGATTTGATTTGCTTTTTGGAGAGATGGTTCAATAAAATACCTAATACCAAATGATATTTCAATAATGATATTTGCCATCGCCATGGAAAAGTACTAATCAATTTTTAGTTTTATGAAATTATAATCCTTGTGTAGAAATTAATTAACGTCTATCCAACTTCATTAAATTACTATGAAAAACATAAGTTTAAATCCAAAATTGATCTGGTATGCTCCAAAACGTAGGTCGCATGGACACAAATCTATATATTAGATCATTATGTGTTTAAATACTCAAAACCATCTACAAACAAGATTATTCAAATATAATAATCTAAAAATATTAGCTAATACTAAAAAGAACATAATCCATCAATCTAACGTCTCAAAAATAAAAAGCCATGATTATATGAGATTTGTACCTTATTTCTATGATCATAATAGAAACTTATACAATAAATTTACAAGTTTATGGGTCTTTTAAAAAAACATTGTATTTGTCGTTATTAACATTATGTTGGAACCATATTAAAATTATGTCAAAAACAAAAAAACACATGTCTTTCATATTAGACACTTCACTAAATATCATATGTATATCGGTGTTTAATAAGTGTCAAACATGGAACACACCATCTATAAAACTATCAACTGTTTTCCATGCAATTATTTATCTTCTATCACAATAAATTTTGAGTGACTATATATCACACTTACTCAATAATTTAATCTTTGAATTTAATATTATTGTAATTTCTAAAATATTACACGATTCTTCTAGAGGGATGGACGAATGTTACATATTTAAAAAGATAGTTGTCCAGTTAAGCTTTATATACGAAATAGTAAACACTTATTACACTATATGGTTTAACAATTTAACTTCATTAACATTAAATAAGTCAATATAAAAATAGAATATATTATTAGCATAGCAAACACTTTCCAAAGAACTGGTAAATAGTAAATTAAAAATTATGAAAAGGAATTCAACATCACAAGAGCAATGTTTTATTACAAAATGGTAATATTGATATATAAGATAGCAGAAAAAATATTTTGGGTGTACACTTAACACTCAATATCTGAGGAAATGGGATTGAATGGAAATTGAGTGTCCCAAGCATAATTGAATTCAATGGCACCATTAAACAGAGGTTGACCGTCACTAACAAGACAAAAATCACCTAAAACTTTCAAATATGAAGCTTCAACTGCTTCAACAGTTTGAAATCCTTTGCAATTCAACTTCACATTCTTTTGATAACATGCACACCGATTTGTGATAGTCACAGTCCATTCTGTCTTTCCAAGCACTTTTCTTCCGATTGCAGATTGGGTTACAACGATATTGCTCAAAGAGCATTGACTATAACCTGAAAGCATCATGCATAACACAGATCATCAACAATATTTTGTAAACAAAAGTAATATTTCTCTCATGAGAGAAAATCTCACCTTGAGAGACAAGGACAAATAAGAGAGTTGCAAGAAGAATCTTCTCCATTTCTTGTAACACAAATACAAATTTCACTTCTTCAAATTATTATGCAAAGAATAACATTGTATATGATATTATTTATAGACCTATTTGAATGTAACCCTTCCATTAAGTTTTTTTTTTTTCATTTGAAAACATAATTAAATCGGAATTTAATAGTGATAAATTAGAAATATAATATAAATTAGCAAAAGGAAAATATAGTTTTAATTACATACATAATTATGTAAATAAATACATTAGGAATAAAAGAAACAATATTATTCATTCTTATCTTTAATATTATATCATTATAATGTTCTTACTAATTTCCAAATAAATCTTATAAAGGTAATGCATTAATAAATTCCATACTTTTTTCCATACACGTGAATAATTAAATAAAATCAAATTCCTACTTAATAGTTACTTTTTTGTTCTTATATAATACTACAATATTTAACTAATTCACATGAATTTAAAAAATTAATTAATATAATAATTATTTTAATTTTAATAATTTTATTACTTTTCTAAAATTATCTTTAAAATCAATGGGACTAATAATAAAGTAATATATTAATCTCAATTATTATTGCTTAAAATAAAATAACAATATATTTGATATGCATATGTTCATTATATTATTAATTATGATAATGTTCCTATTAATTCTAAAATAAGTCTTATAAAGGAATGCATAATAAATTTCACACACTTTCCCAAAGACATATACAATAATTAATTTCAAATCAAATTCCTCCTGAATAATTAATTTTATGTCATTATACAATACTACATTATTTAAGTAATTCACAATAATTTAAATAATTAATTAATTTAGTTATTACTTTTAAATTTGTAAATAATTGTATTATTGTTAAAATTGTCTTAAAGTCATTGCGACTAATCTGAAAATATTAAATTAAGATAAATTTTTTTTTCTTATAGTAAATTAACAATATATTTGCTATACATTATTTTTCTGATAATGCTTTTATTAATTTCAAAACAAATCTTATAATGTAATCACGAGTGGACCTTGGTGATGACAGGAAAAGTCGTAGCTACCCCAAATTTTTTTTTTTAATTTTTACATATATTTATATATCTTTTAAAATTATATTTATATATCATTATATTATTTATATTAAATTTATATTATAAAAAATTAAAATAAAAAATATAATAAAAGAGATTAGAGTTATGTATCTAATTATAAGGTAAATCATAGAGTGTAACACTCCATTTAATTTAATATGCGAAATTAAAGGAAGCATCACATACAAATAACATACTAGCGCAGTCTTGGAGTTTAAAACTCAACTCCTTACAACCCAAGGCACACCACGATGCCCAAAAGAAAACTGGATAAAGAGTTTAACAAAAAGTATATAAATCCAAGGACGAACAAGTACATGGGCCATAGCCCTAAAGAAAAGCCCATGAAGAAATTAAAGTCCAGTCCATGCGGACTAGGCAGCGGAACCATCACCTCCCTGTTGCCCACGGGTGTTCCTCACATCTGCTCACACCAACAAATTGATGATCATCGCAAAAGAGAGTACCACACATCAGAACACACAACAATAAAAGTAGGGTAAGCTAGAGCACAAAAGATTTCATCCATAGAATCAAATATATTTTCACAATCCCATATACACATATCAACCAAGCATGTTATGACTTCTCAGAAAATACACTAAGACACGACTCTACTCATCCGGATACATATAACCTGGTCAGATTCAGCGGATGCTTGCACTTGTGGTGGATACCTCTGCTCACCCCCGAGCTATGTGTTATAAGTGTTACAATGAATCAATTTTCCTCACCACAAGGTTAACCGTTAATGAATTTCAGGCCTCCTGCTACTCTCACCACAGGAGTCAGTCCGCTTTAGGTGAGACTAACTAACTCCTTAGAGTGTCAGGATGCAACCTTACCTTGAATCCTTACCAAGTTATACAGATGGGGCACCACCATAGACACCCACTAATAGGGGCCATGGAATTACGTCCCGACCACTGAAGCACGACCCTGAAGCCTCACCTAGAGACTCCAAGGGATTACGTACTGACCCCTTACACACATATATAAACAGCCAAGAAATAAACACAAACGTCATGCATAGGAACTTCATACCAACATCCATAACCAATCCTCATTTATCCCATGTTGAACCAGTACCAACTCGTTGTTACCAACCATGAGAAAAGTGTCTCCCCTCATACCAATATCATGCCACTGAATTACCAACCATCATTGTTCATCATTGTTCATGCCAGATTTATGACCACATATATACCCAACCCATCATGTATGCTTCACATAACATCATGCCAAACTCACCATTCACTACATGTAAGCCTCCCCTAATCAGGTATACTCATCCCCATCATGCCATCATACAATAAACCCATTAATTACACGCCAAACATCCAAGAATGGAAAGAACAGCCAAACTAAATCGCACTCTCGCCTAGCCTCTCGCTCAAGCAGAGGAGTCTCGGTCAAGCGAGAGGATCTCTCGCTCAAGCGAGCTCTTTTCGCCTAGGCGAAGGCTTGAAATCCTGGAATAGTGGCTTCTACGCTATCTCGCTTAGGCTCTTTTTTACTGCGTAGTTCTCGAGCTCCATAGTGATGACCACGGGATCATCCTGCTGTTCGTCGACGCCATGGAAATCATCGTCTGAAAAGGTAATAGGAGGCATGCGGCATCTGTGGTGAGAGTGGGTTATGTGGTTAATGGATTAGAGGTGATGAAGGTGTTTCTTTCTAGCGGAGGAGGTGGATCCGCCGCTGGCAAAGCCTCCTAAGATGGTGTTAATTATGCCGCATAGTGGGGGATCAGCCGGGTTGACGTTAGTACGGGCAGGTTGTCGGTCTTGGTGGGTTGGTTGACTGGTGCGGCGATCGTGGCGGGTACTGCTAAGGGGGTGTTGGTTGTCAGATCGTGATGGATGTGGGTGTTCGTCTTTGCGGACAAAGCGGCGGAAGTGGCCAACGCGAACCAATTCTTCGATTTTATCTTGAAGCATTTTGCACTCATTTGTAGTGTGGCCATTGTTTCCGTGGTAGCGACAGTACTTAGTCATGTCTGCATTGGGGGGTTGGATGTTTTGCAAGGTGGTGGGATGAGGTCAGCATGGAGGGCTTCGTCAAGAAGTCAGGATTTGGGGACACTTAGCGGCGCATATCTGGTGAAACGTGGTTGTCTAGGCTCTCTGGGCCTAGCATCAGGTCGTGGGGGTGGTTTATCGCGGTCAGTGGTGGAGGGGGTGTAATCATTGCAGAACTTGGTGTGGAGGTTCTACATATCTTCTGTGCGAATGTAGTCCGTGGCACGGAGCTTGAGTTCGTGTATGGAGGCGGGGGGTGGAGTTAAACGTTATTAGCGAATGGTCCTGGTTTGAGGGTTAGACCCATACATTACACGATCATTTCTTAATTGGGGTTAGGTGTGCGAAGGGCGGCTTTGTTGAAGCGGTCGATAAACGCACGCAGTGCCTCGTCTTGTTCTTGTTAGACATTGAAAAGGGATAGGGTTGTAGTTTGATGTGGGCGGCTGCCAGCGAAATGGGTGGTAAACATGTGAGAGAGGGTGTCAAAACAGTCGATGGAGTATGGTGGGAGAGTAGTGAACCATTCAAGGGTAGGACCTTTGAGGGTGGTGGGGAAAGCTTTACAGGAGACGACATCGTGGGCTGTATAAAGGGCGACATGGGTTATGTATATTTTGAGGTGCTCGTCGAGGTCGGTCTCTCCCGTATAGTGGTCCAGTGTGAAAGGTTCCCACTGGACAGGGAGAGGTGTGTTGGTGATGGTGATAGTGAAAGGGTGGCGACACTTGGGTGGTTGGGGTGGTAACGGGTGTGGTAGAATGGGATGGTGGACGAAGGTAGGGAAACTAGTTATGAAGTTATGAGGTGGGATATGGGTGGTGGGAAGGGTGGTAGCAGGGGTTGGTGCTGCAATGTGTCTAGGGATGGTGGGATGAATGTTTGTGTGATGGGTAGAGATGATGGGTGTTTGCTGAGTGGTGGTGAATGTGTGCGGGGTGGGGTTGTACTCGTTTTCTTCTTCACTAGGCTGATGAGCCGGAGACTTGGGGGCTTCTAAAGATTCCTTGGCCTTCCCTTTTTGGGTAGGGTCAGCCTCGATCTTTCTTCTCAGCCATGTGTTTTCTTGCCTGAGCGCTTCCATCTCGTCGGCACTGCCCTTTCTCAGGTTAGTGAGCTCTTGTTGCATCTTGGCTTGGTCTTCAAGGATGGCAGCCAAGTCCGGGGTGACGTCAGTCAGTGCAGTAGGACCTGCCTCAGGTTGCTTCGTGATTCCAGCTCTGCTACGAGTAGAAACCATCGTTGATAGTATGCGGATTGCTCGGTAAGGTGTTACTTCGTGGCCTACAGTGGGCGCCAATTGTTCCTGCAGAAACAAATAAGAGATGTTAAGAACACAAATATCAACTTACCTCAATCCTCCACCTTTCAAGTTGGCTTCTCCTCGGTTTGCATATGCCATTTATCGGTGTACACGGTCTGGATTTATTTAATTTACTGTCAATCTCTTACTTCACTTTATATTTGGCATCGTGGTGTGACTTAAATCTTTTCCTAGATTTCTTTGGGTATTAGTAAGGAATATCGTTACACTTCTGACTTTGTTTCTCATTCTATTTGTGTAACATTTCATTTCAATTAAGGTTATTATTTAAATGGGGTGTTACATAAGTCAAAGTTAATTTTTTTTTGTTTTTTCCTTTTACTTTTATTTGTTATGTTCTTTCAGGATATATATATTTATTGTGAGACATTCTTTTTTAAATGTTTTTCTTCTATATTTCCAGTTTCTATAGTAAATGTTATTACAAAACATATACTGAAACTTAAAATTAGGAGTGAGATAATGAAACAATACCCAACATGTATTACACTACATATATATATATATAGTTTTGCGGTTGAAATTGATTAACAATAAATATCAACAATGAGTCAAAGCTAAGGCAACACATCTCTTCGCTCTCCACTACCTCACACATGCAAGAGAGTATAATACTCGAACCCATCCTCTTCTACTACCTCACAAAGGCGAAGATGACCCATTTTTATTGTCTCACGTAGGCAAAATAGTCATCTTTAATCGAAATAGTATAATAACTTGTATATTTTTTCATTATCAATATTCATTAGCTATATTCATTAACTTGGATAAAGCACTAGTATCACAAGAGTGGTTAGATTTGTGGCCTGAATCTAAGCAGTATGTGTTAGATATATCAGTTTCTGATCATTGTGCTTTAGTAATTAAACACTCCCTCATTGACTGGGGACCTAAACCTTTTAGATATCTAGATGTATGGCACACAAAAGCAGGGTTTATGGACATAGTTAAAGAGTGGTGGAGGAATTACGACATAAATGGAAATGAAATTTGGATTTTAAAAGAGAAGTTGAAAAGGTTAAAAAAGGACTTAAAGGTTTGGAATAAGGAGGTGTTTGGACATGTAAATATAAGTAAGGAAAAAATAATGTCAAAAATTAGTGAGTTAGATAAAAAGGATGAAGACAATGGCTTAGATGAAGAGGGTATGAGTGAGAGAAAACATATGTTTGCAGAACTAAAAAGGATAAACTATAGACAAGAAGTGTTACATAAACAAAAATCAAGAGTGAAATGGTTGGAGGCAGGTGATTTAAATACCAAGTTTTTTCATAGGATGATTAAATGGAGAAGGATGAAAAATATGATAAAGGGCGTTAAAATCGAAAATCAGTGGTGTGAGGAACCAAGGAAGGTCAAAGAAAACATTAAAAATTTCTTTGAAAAAAGATTTACGAAGAAATCGGATATTAAATTTAGGTTAGATAATGTACAATTCACAAGTATTAATAGGGAGGATAACGTCTCACTAACAAGTAGATTTTCAGAAGATGAGATCAAGGAAGCAATATGGGATTGTGATAGTAGCAAAAGCCCTGGACCTGATGGTTTCAATTTCAATTTTATCAAACAATTCTGGGACACTATAAATTGGACATAATAAGGGCTGTGAATAGTTTTCATAGTTGTGGGAAGTTGGCTAATGGGAGTAATGCTTCATTTATTACTTTAATACCAAAGACATAGGACCCACAAGGTTTGGAGGAATATAGGCCTATATCTCTGGTAGGAAGTGTCTACAAGATAATATCCAAAATTTTATCAAAAAGAATGCAAAAAGTCTTACATAAGATAATTGACCAAAAACAATCTGCATTCATAGAGGGCAAAGGCCTATTGGATAGTGTGGTGCTAGTTAATGAAGTCATAGATGAAGTTAGGAGAATAAAGGGTAAGTGCACCATTATAAAGGTTGATTTTGAGAAAGCATACGATTCAGTCAATTGGGAAGTCGTTTTGTACATGATGGCTAGATTGGGTTTTTGTGATAAATGGATAAAATGGATAAGGGGTTGTTTAGAATCATCAACCATTTCAGTTTTAGTCAATGGTAGCCCAACAGAGCAATTTTCCCCTACAAAAGGCCTTAGGCTGAGGGATCCACTAGCTCCTTTTTTATTCCTCATAGTTGTTGAAGGGTTAGCAGGAGTAGTTAGACAAGCTGAGTATAAAGGTTTATTAGAAGGAATAAAGGTGGGTAAGAAGCAAATACCAATTAACATGCTACAGTTTACGGATGATACAATATTTGTTTGCTCACCTAAAACCCAAAACATAATGGTCATAAAAAGTATTCTTAGATGTTTTGAAATAGCTTCTGGACTAAAAGTTAATTTTCATAAGACCAAGCTAGGAAGTATTGGTATGCAAAATAGAATGATTGAAAGATTCTATATAATGCTAAATTGTATGACTATGAATATACCTTTTCTATACCTAGGTATAAAGGTAGGGGCAAATCATAGAAAAAAAGTTTTTTGGAATGATATGATAATAAATATAAGAAAGAGGTTGTCTAAATGGAAAAGAAGACATCTATCTTTTGCAGGAAGGGTAATGTTAATAAAATCTGTAATTTCTACCATTCCTTTGTATTACTTATCTATTTTTAAAATACCTGTTAGTGTGGGGAAAATTATTAGAAAATTACAAAGGGAGTTCCTCTGGGGATGGGGCCATGAAGGTAGGAAGATTGCATGGGTTAGGTGGGAACATATATGTAGAACTAAGGAAGATGGTGGGTTGGGAGTAAAGGACTTGGACAAGTTCAACATAGCCTTGCTAGGAAAATGGAAATGGAGACTAGGTAAGGAAGAACCTGGACTTTGGAAAGATATTGTGCTATCCAAATATGAGTCTTGGAGAAAATTAGACGATAAAAAAGTTTGTAGTCATGACTCATGGTGGTGGAGAGATATTAGGAAAATATGTGGGGGAGGGTGTAAGGAAAATTGGTTTGATAAAAATATAAGATGGAATAGAGGGATAGGTAATAAAATCAATTTTTGGGATGATTTATGGCTAGGTGAAATCCCCCTAAAGGATAAGTATCTGAGGTTATATACAAATTCAATCTTAAAGAAAGCAAAGTTAGGGGATGCCGGATATTGGAATGGAGAAAATTGGGTGTGGAACTTACAATGGAGAAGAGAGTGGTTCGAATGGGAGAAGGATACAGTGGCAAACCTCATGAGGGAGGTGGAGGGCACTACATTACTTAGAGATAGAGAGGATGAGAGAATATGGAATGATGACGAAACAAAGGTGTATACAGTGAACTCTGCATATAAGAAATTAAATAAGAGTAATGGAACACAACAAGAGAATTTGTTCGAACTCTTTTGGAAAATGAAAGCATTACCATCAGCCCAATACTTTGCATGGAGGGTTATAATTAATAGAGTGGCCACATATGATAACCTACAAAATAGGGGTGTTGAGGTAGGCAGCAAAGTTTGTGTCATGTGTCACTGTTGCGATGAAACTGTCACACATTTATTCTTTAGTTGTAGGATAGCTGCACGTTTATGGAAAATGTGTGATTCTTGGTTAGGACTCTACTCAGTACATCATAATTCTGCTGAGATTCATTTTCTCCAATTCGAACACCTAGGATTAAGTAAAAGTTGCAATATTGTTTGGAGATGTATGTGGGTGGCAACAATTTGGAGTATTTGGAACCAAAGGAATAATATCATTTTTAGGAATGCAAAAGTAGATGTTGAGGAAATGTTTTCTTTGGCACAAGTTAAAACATGGGCCTGGATCACAAATAAGTACCCAAGAGCATCTTTTTCGTATTCAGACTGGTGCTTATGCCCAACCACGTGTCTAAAATCAATGCGACGTTAATCATAACATCTAAAACTCCATTGATCTCTTATGCATGTTTTGAAAAGCGTAATGAGTGAGTTGTCACCATTATGTGTCTTTATATGATGTTGTGGTTTTTTGTTGTTGTGGGATTCTTGGTTGTGGTTTTTTTCATGGTTGTAGGATTATGTGGACGATCCATTGAAGACCACAAAATCTACAGTGAAAAGAATTGAGACTATGTTTGATTCAAGTATGCATGGAGGACTCTTTGAATAGATGCTTTTGGCATTGTTATAGAAAAGGAACTATAATGTAAAACTTAGCCTTCAATGGGATTGTTGTCATGATAATGTTTTTTTGCAGCATCATTTAGAGAAGGAATAGTATATTGTTGCCATTTGTCTTTCTTTTTGTATATATTACGTTATGTATGGGTTGGGACAACCCAATTGTCCCTATTAAATATATTTTTTTGTGCTGATTAAAAAAAAATAGCTATTATATTTCTATTATTGTTAATAATTTGTAGGTATTTGTAATACAAAACAACATTAGGATGGAATGAATATGTTAATGTATGAAATTATGGTGCTCTAGAATTTGATTTGATTTCAATGATTCTTTACTCGTGGATCAGTTCTATTTCCAAAATTACCCCAGCGAAGTGCTTTCAAACTGTTTTCGTAAGAGGAATGAATAATTTGAAGTTCATTTTTATAGCATAGAGTATATTTTGTTAATTAGTTTTTGTATTTACTTTAGATTCATCTGCTACATCATTTAATAAAGAGAGGAGATAAGGTTTCATGCGTTTATAAATTGAACAGAATCGTATATTAAAACTGATAATAAGAAACTGATACAAATAATAAGAGTTAGTAGTAAGGAATAAAAGAAGATTAAAATTGATAGAAATTGATAACATTAGACAAAATATTTGCAATTACAATCTTTTGTAACGCTCCTAAACAATTAAAACTCGAATATGTGATTGATCCTGGTCCCTCTGATACATCTCAGCAGCAAACTGCAGAAGCATTTGAACGATGAATCTTACCCTTTTGCATGCATTCTGATTTCTGTGATGTTGAAGAAGCTGTGAATAATAATCACAAAATAAATCTTACTTCTTTCTCCTCTCTTATTTCTAACCAAAATTTATCTTCAAATTTTCAAGTAACAGACAAACAATATAAAGTGATAACATGCATTGGTTAAATCATATTCTCTCTTCTCCTTTTTTCTGTGGTAAAAGTTTCTTTGTTTTTTCTTGAGGATTTTCTTTGGTACACTGGAATCATTTGCAAAACAATAATTCTTTGAAACCAGAAAAGGACAAAATTACTTTTTAATTATTTCCAGAGAAAGGCAGAGAATGCATCTCAGACAGCCATGCATTGGTTCTTTGCATGCCAATTTTGTTTTATCAGACCAGAAGAACGCAGAAAACAGTGTTCAGAGTAATATTTAATTATTTAATTTACAATTTTCTTGCTATTGTTATAAATACAGAAAATGAATTTGTTATTCAAGTGGGAGTGCATGGTACACTTCACCTCATCGTTATTCAAGTTCTAAAACCACAAAAATGAATTTGTTACATGCTTTTCTTTTGTTTTCTATAACTGAATGCAGATCATGGAAAAAAACAAAAAAACACGTAGGATACTGCTTTCGAAATATCATATAACATGACTTTGGATGAGAATGAACAACAAGAAATAATATTCTCTTAAATTCAAATTATTTAAAACCAAAATATTATTACAAGTTATCTGCTAACAGTAAAAATAAAAAATACATTCTCAAAAATGTCAAAATTTTATGATATGGAATACTGTTTATGATTGATTGTTACAGCATCCATTCCATTTACGTTTTACAACATAATTATGAATATGAAATATTACTTATGATTGATTGTTAAAATCTATAATAAAATTATATTATATTATATTATGCATTTATACTTATATATGGTATCAGAGCCGCCCATATTTAATTCATATTTGTTTTTGTTTTTGGATAAATTAATTAATTTTTCAGAACCTAAATCCCTAATTCAGAACCAATTAGTTAAAAATCCCCAAATCTGGTGGATTGTTCTCGAGGGTTCAAAACCCTAGCATCCCATATGCGCGAACCCTAATTTTCAATTGGTGTTCCTCCTTCCTCGAGTGCCTTCATCTTCATCACTGGAACTGCGCCGTTGTGGTTCGCGTCACTGGATATGCATCGATCTCTGTCACAAAGGTTCTCCAGCGGTGCGCGACTCGTAGTAGTTTCATCGTCGGCGGAAACGATTCAGCTTCACGGCTGCGTCGACGGTGGTTCCTCCAGCAGTGCAGTCGCACGACCTCTGTTGCGACGACAGCGGCCTCTTTTCCCCTTCTGCAAATGCACCTCTGTTTCTGGTTTTTCTGCAGGTTTGAGGAGGTGTATTCTGCAGCGGCGGTGACTCGCGATTGCTTCCTTGTCGCAGATGGACTCGCGGTGGTGGCTCGCGTCCGATCTAGTCCAGAGTCGTTCTGTTATAGCGGGGGTTTCGCGTCTTCGTCTCAGCGGTGCATGACCTGGACTCACGAGGGTGCTGCCATGATTGCGTTTGCTGGGGTTGAGGGGTGCGTAACGGTGGGTCTGCTGCTGCGACGGCCATAGGGGCGTCTGGTTCTGGTTTCGTCGCAGCGGAGATGGCTCGCTGCGGCGGAGATCTCGCAGTGGCTTCCTGCAGCGGTGCGCAACCTCTGTTGCGATGGTTCGTCGCGCTGCTCACGGTGGATCGCAGTCATGATGGTGTTGCCGGTGTTGCGTACAAGTGTGTGATGGTGTTCGCGTCGGTGGGTGCGTGATAGTGTTCGCGTGATGGTGCTGTGTCACGGTGTGGCGGCTAGGGTGGCCTCGCGGCAGCACCGATCTGGTTCATGACGGCGGCTTCGCAGAACATGGTGGCTAGAGACTAGGGTTTCCCTTCTTGTTCTGTTCGTGTGAAGAGAAGTAGATAAAAAAAACCTAATTGAATTAATTAATTTTGAATTTTGGGTTCAAAATAAGATATTTGAACATAATTGAACATAAGGATTTATATTTTTGAAATATAAATAATTTTATTTATTTTATATATTTTTTGGTTGTTTAATATATAAAATAAATATATTTGATTTTGAAACATATAAATAATCAAATTTTGAAATCTACTTCAGGTTACATTTTTATGTTGGCAGGTGGTGCGGTTTCTTGGCGCAGTGTCAAGCAAACTCTTACAGCTTCATCCACCAGCAGCAGAATTTGTAGTATGCTATAAGGCATCTAATCACGAGATATGACTGAGAAATTTTGTCACAGAGCTGAAAATTGTGGAAGGCATTGAAAGACCACTTGTGACAATAAATCAGTTGTATTGTATTCCAACAACAATAGGAGCTCGACTAAGTCGAAGCACATCGACTTTAAGTTCCTAGTTGTTAAAGAAAGAGTACAGAGTGGACAGATTTCCATAGAACATTTAGGGACAAACTCCATGATTGCAGATCCTCTAACTAAAGGACTTCCACCCAAGGTCTTTCATGAGCATGTTGCTCACATGGGTGTTTTACAGTTTGAGGAATATGAGGTTTAGGGAGAGATACTCATTTTCATATATTTTATGTTCTATGTTTAATTTCTTGTATGCATACATTGAACTTTCATACATATTTGGTTATTTATATATGTGGTTTTAATTTTACACTTTGTACATTAAGTTTTTATATCGATCTCATTAAGTTAAAGTTTGGACCAGTTGAAAATAGATGTGTGTATACAGATCACCTTCACATAATTTTTCAAGCTACACATTTCATGATGAATCCATGTCATTTGGTTGTGTCAGAATTAATGATCATTGTTGGTTTTAATTGCGATTGATGCAATGAAAAACTGGTTTGGTTATACATACTGATACAATTAATGGACGAGACTTTTGGACTATGCTCGAGTAATATAATGGCAATTTTGAACTCATAAAGTCTAACACATTTATAAGGTTGTAATGACATATATATTTGTGACCAGTGGAAGATTGTTAGTAATTTTGGGTCATGCATATATATGATACATAATTAAATGTGTTACAGCCATTATTTATAAAGCCAAATAATAAAGTGATCTGACTAAATTAAAGATTTGGTTAAAGGTATATGTCATGAAAATAAATATTGTGTAGAGATCATTTTGTAATTTCTAATTTGATGAGGGGCCAAATTAGAAATACTAAAACTTAAGTAATTCAGTTTATAAATGGTCGTGGTCCCCCTTCTGAGAGCACACAGAGTGAGTCATAACGTACTTTTCCTGTTCTTTTCTCCCTATCCCCATAAAGAGAGAAAACCAAAGGGAAATAAAGGTGCTGCTCTACAAAGGAAATTCACTGTATCATTAGTGCTCTAATATTATTGTTATGACCAATTCAGGTACGCTTGCATTTACTTTTTACAACATGATTATCAATATAGAATATTGCTTATAATTGATTATTAAAATCTATAATAGGATCATATTCTAGTTTATGCTTACACTTTACACACGATAATTTGAGATCAAATATGGAACCTATTATGTGAAAACTTAGGATTTCAGAAACGAGCTTCCGGCGGCGCAAAGCATGAGAATGAAAAAGGAAGTGCGAGCAAGAGTGTGAGTTTTTAGGGTTTTATGTTAAGATTTATATAACGGAATTTGAGGCCAACTTGCTCAATTATGATGCTGTTGTAAAATTTCTATCATTATTTAACTATCATACTTCTGTAGAGTATGCATCATAAAATTAGTATAAAATAAATAATAAAATTTCTCAATAAAAAAATTATCAATTTAGCCAAATAAATGTTTCTTTCCCACTATCCAGAAAATAATGTTCTACACTGCGTTGAATTGCAATGTGCGTTTACGATGCTCTAAGACTAATTAGGTTTTTCTGCTTTGTTGGCATTTGGGATTCCCATCCACCAAGAAATAATTGCATTAAACCAGTTAAAAAGTAAAATAAAAGTTTTTGATACTTTTGTTCCATGCCAATTTTGTCTTGTTTGAAAGAAGGTATCAGAAAAGCACATCAAAAATTCTATATATTAAGTACAGTTTATATATAAATTAACCCTGATATCGATGAATGAAGTGAAAACAAATAAATTGTGTATAGGAAAATGCTCGTCCTTTAATCCTTTATCAGATTGTTTTAATTAAATGAAATATCTCATCATCAAATTATTCATGTCTTATCATCGTACTGCATATACTTTAATATCAATAATTTTAAATTTATTATGAAACTTCTATTTGATTAATGTGATAATATTTTTTTAGTAAGTAAACTTTTTTCACGTTCTTCATTCACCATGTTGAACGATTGTGCACAAATGTTTTCTTATCAATACAGATCAATTACATTTCAAAATTATGGATATGAATTCACTCTTTAAAATATTACATATAAGAACTTTTATGACGGTTTTTAAGTGAAGTCATGCTTTAAAAAATTGAATTACTGGTCTTGTTTAATAAAAGATAATTAAGTAATTTTACAACTCTTTTACGACCACGAGTAGCTGAGACGGTGGACCCTCGTATTCGGCTATATAAATCTAACCTAAATCGCTGAAACCTTACACTCTCGGTGCTCCCTTTCTTCTCCATTCTCATATATTTGCTGTCACCGGAAGTTCTCGTTGTAAGTTTTTTAATGCAATAGATTTTCATATTTTATGTCAGATTATTGTTTATAAAAAGGTTAAACATCTACATTTTATCTTTTTTTTAATGTTTCTCGATATATTTTTACATATTATAGCCACTTAAAGTTTCTTTTTTTATTTAACAGTAAGCATTATTATGTTTATCTTTAACAACTTCTTTCAAGATATATATCTAACTACATTAACCAAACATTTTATTTATTCACCTCATAAAATCAAGTAAATTAACATCATTATTCACAACTAATAGTTCCTATTATTCCATCTTCTAAACAATGTATTTTTGCAACCAGGTAAGAAAGAGATCCAACAAATGCAACAAGTATGTTATCTGAAGGCAAAGAAAAATGAATGGATGATGTTGTTAATCAAATGCACTATTTCATCTTTCACAGGACAGACATTACAATATACGAGGTTAGCATCTCAAAATTACTGCAACACAATGCTGCTCATGATTTATCTGTGTTTGACAGCATGCAACAGACCAATTTTGTTTGTTAATGATATTTGCTTATCAGTAAATCCTACTAATAATAACAAAACAAAATAGAACAATATTACAGACCAATTTTGTTCTTTATGTCTCGAGAGATTTCATGTGAAAAAATGAGAAACTTTCATTATTTTCTCGGTGATTTAAATTGAAAATTTATTATCATACAGTCACATTTTGACATTTTTGAGGTTACACTTTTTATTTTTATTTTTACTATTAGCAATAACTTGTAATAATACTTTACAGCTGTAAATAATTTGAATTTAAGAGAATATTATATTATTTTTTGTTTTGCTTTTCCATCCAAAACCTTTTTATTTTTTGTTAATTTTTAACTGGTTTAATGGAATTATTTTTGGGTGGATGGGAAATCCAAATACCAGGAAGGAAGAAAACCAAAACGCAGACGTTTGAATTCAAAGTGGCCTTTAGATCTTCAGACAAGTTGTTGATCAAAGGCTCTCTGCGAAGACAAGTTGATTTCATTAAGATTGAAGATGGCAATAATGTACAATTTTAAGGCTTTTGAGGTGTCAAGACATTTATCTATGAATATTTAGCGACAACAAGTTATGTGTGATTTAGATAGACGAATTTGGATTCTTTGTTGGGTTCTTTTGTGATGTTCCTCTACTGTGTTTTCATAATACACTGATTATCACTAATTTTAATGTTTTAAAATATATTAAAAAGATATTTAAAATACCAATACAGAGTATTTTTAATGTTCAATAAAGAACAGCACAAAAAAATCAGTAGAGAATCTGAACTCAATTTAGTAGAGAATCTGAACTCAATTTAGACACAGGAAAAAAAGTCATATAAGTTGTTTTTCGTTTCATTTCAAAGATGTAATGAGATAAAAAGTTATATCAGTTGAGAGAATACGAAAAAGCAACTAAATCATGTTAAATATGGAGTGATTCTATGACTTTTATGTATTCTTTTATTAAATTTCTGGTGTGCTTTTTTATAATCTCAACATATATGTTTAAGTTAATGATATTTTCTTTTATACTCTGTTTTTTTATTTTACTAATGTGTTACTTATTGTGGGAGAGTTAAACAAACAACTTTCGTTATGATTAATATTACATGTATATGTGGAAACAATTGACACAATATATACTGTTGAAAAAAAAATGAATAAAATTATTTAAGTGAAATAAAAAATCTAGGAATCCAACACTTTAAACAAGTACTGACGTCTAACCTTTCTTCTGTCTTTATTACACACGATAAAGTTCAATCTTTTTGGTTATTCAATGGAAACAATAAATGATCTGAGCAGAAAAAATATTAATTAGGGTTCATAGCCCTATATCAGAGCAGCACCATGCATTGGTTAGAACTTTAAACGAAACATCCAAGGCAGTGACGGTGTATTATTGGAAACGACTAAAAACTTGACGAAAAGTGTGCCCAGTCTAATTCTTTCTTTTTATTTTCAGAAAACTTCTCTGATTTCTGAAGAAACTTGGTTGACCCAGCCATCTTAAACCAGTAATATCACACTCAGTTCTTTACAATGAATAAGAGAAACTATCGGTGAATTTTGTATGCATAGAACTGATATACATGATTGCATAAAACCTTCAATATGCATCCAGATTCTAACTCACAAATATTTCATTTTCATGTGCAAACACGACGCACAGATTCAGTAACTTTTATGAGTCAAAGAAAACTTTCCTTTTCTTTTTCCAACAATGCATTAGTTTTCTTTGTCTTAAATAATCAAGAAAACAATGACAACCCCTCTCTTGAAAATAGAAAAAACTAATACAAGGAGAAACTAATATTCTCTCTTAATTCTTCTCTCAAGAAAAATAAAACAAAAGGAATAAGATGGGAGAGACTTTGGGATGATTTCCTAAGGAAACACTAGACTCCTTTTATAACATTAAAAGTAAGCCCCAAAGTAAGTTCCCATCGATGTGGGACTTCTTTTCTCACAATCTCCCACTTGAAGATTTTGATGAAATTAATCAAATCTTCACACCATGCTTTATTCTCTGCCTTCATGTTGCTTGTTCTTCTGATAGACTTCAGTAGGATCGAATCCACGTAGACTTTATTGACACATAATTCTGATCCTCCGAAACGCAATGCAACACCTGAGGTTCCTTCTAAGGACCTCTTGTCAATACTTCACTGCTTTCCACTAAACCCGCTATGAACCTACTAACCACTCTCACTGCTTGTGCAATGTCTGGTCTTGTACACATCATAGCATTCATAAGGCTTTCCACCACCGATGCACTCGATACTCGAGACTTCTCCATCCTCTCCGCTTCACTGCTAGGACTCGCACGTGAGGAACAATTGATAGAAAGTGGGGTCGAAATTGGCTTGCAATCTTTCATGTTGAAGCACCACAAGATTATCAGTAAGTATTTCTTCTGAGAAAGCCAAACCTTCCTATCTTTTTGTCTCGGTGAATTTGCATCCCTGAAATCCTTGTTTGCTGGTTCCAAGTCCTTCTTCTCATACTCCCTAGCCAATTATGCCTTCAATTCTTGGATTTGAACTTTGTTGGGGTCTACCTCCAACATGTCATCCATATACAACATCAATGGTCAAAACACTCAGTCTGTTGTAACCGAGGCTTATGAAGGAATCAAATCTCTGGTACAAACACCTGAGCTCTCTTTAAACCATACTGAGATTTGTTCAACCATGCAAACCAAGTTTTCTTGTTCTTTAACACCTTCTGGTTGGAGCATCATTTCATTTCTGCTTAAAAATAACCTTGTGGATAGTGGGACCCACAGGTGGTACCCCTTCACATTGTTAGCATAACCCTAGCACTTAATTTTCCCCAATTTCAAGCTCTACTCGTGCTTTGGATTCCTTGAACTGGTAACAACACATTTGACTTCCTCTTGATGTAGTACACCCACAATCTCCTGGAGTAAACTTTGATTCTCCTAGTGATAATTCTGGTGATTCCCTTACATCAGAATAAACTAAGTCTTCTTGTGTTTTCCTTTTTCTTGGTAGTCAAACTAGCAATCTGCGATCTATGACTATGTTTGTTGGTTTACCACACAGTGCCCGCGCAGAGGTAAAACAACCTTTTTGTGCTCGAGTAAGAGATTACATTCTGCCTGGATTTGCAAACTTTGCTCTGACTAATACCCAAGTTTACGACGTCACATCAATATCGCTTGTTCTTGACTCGTCGATGCAATCATTGCATTAGCATCCTGCAACATATCTCCCAAAAGCACATACACATCTGTCATGATCTTCTGTGCTTTCATGACTTACCAGATCTCTCCTCTTCTTCACAGAATATCTTCGTCCTTTGAGGTATTTGCCATACAACCTTGTGAGGTTAATGCCTCAGAGTTCTTTCCTCCATTCTTCAAATGCCAACAATCTTTCTTCACATGCCCTCTTTTGCCACAATGGTAGCATTTGAGATGCTGATGAAGGATTATCTTGTTTCTTTTTAGATTATTGAATATGGTGTGAGTTGATTAAGAAAACTAAGTGAAATCCCCACTGGACATTAAGATAGCAAGCTATCTAGATGTGAAGGTTCCTTTCACAAAGCTCAAAAGAAGAAGATGACGGATTGATTCAAAACAAAAAGGAAATGGAAAGCACATAAACCATAGAAAAACAAGAACAATTAAAGGAAGAAGAAAATATAAAATGGAAAGGAAAGAAATAGTAAAAATGTGAGAAGCACGCCACTACAAAGCTAGGCTAGAAGTCATGACAACCTTGAAGATGAGTGGATGTGTGCTGCCACTTGCTATGCAAGATAAGGCATAAAAGTATTCACTCCAAGGGAGGAAACTCTCACAAATGGTTGAGACACAAGAGTTTTTTTACTTCAAAATGTGCAACGCTTTTACATGTCTAGGAGCACCCCTTATATAGAAGAGTTTAGGGGCCTCTAAGCAAATAAAAGATACCTAAGGATGTCTCTACAAAAACCTAACCCTAGCTTCTAGAAATTAGGTCAAATAAGGTTATAAAAATGAGAGACAAAAGAGCTAACTATGGTGTGTGCAAGGCTATTTTCGTTCTATCACAAAAGGAGACAAAGAATGTGTCTCATATGTCTCCAAAAAGTGGTCAAAGTGTGCTAAAAACAAAGGAGACCAAAGGTACATAGGTACACTTGCTTCATGCCTTTTACTTTATGCTTTATGCCTTTGCTTTACTCTCTCCTCCACATCATTTATGCTCCCAATCATCATGCGCCACCTAGCATTGCATTCTTACTCCTAATTAACCTACAAAGCAAATAAACATAGATTAGCATGTTGGCTTAAGTCAAGTCAACTATAGTCAAAAAGTCAAACATAGTCAAAGGTCAACAAGTCAACTAAAGTTGATTCAACTAAGTCAACTTAGGGAATCAAAAATAACAAACACAAATGAAAGGGATGAAGGATTAGTGAACTTCCTTTCTAAACATGCTTAGTCTTCTTAAGCATGTGCCTTCATCCTTGGTTGGGGTCAATCCTTCATCAGATGCTTCTTACTTTGGCATCTATCATGAGACTGACTCCCACTAGATCCACGTTCTGTTGATCTACCTCTTGGCATCACCAAAGCTTCTATTTGCCTTGCACTTTCCACCATATCCTCTTTGTTCTTTCACTTGGATTCTTCTTCAAGAACGGCTCTGGCAATATCCTCAAAGTGTAGGAGGTCAACAACGTTGTAATTTGTAATGTTGATGACAAGCTGATCATACGAATCAGGTAAACTCTGTAGTAGAAGCTCCGCACGTTCATTTTCAATTATGTTGAAATCTGTCGCTGAAAGTTGGGCAAACAATGTATTTAGATTGTTGATGTGGTCTGTCACCGATGTAGACTCACTCATTCGAAAAGTATAGAGTTTTCTCTTCTAGAATATTCTTGTGTGACGTGACTTAACCTCGTACAGGCTTGTGAGAGTATCCCAAATCTCCTTCGTTGTAGTCTTCTTCGCAATGCTGGATAAAACCGCATCTGCTAATGCTAAGTGTAAGACCCGTAGAATTTAATTAATTAATTAAATAATTAATTAATAAATACGGGAGGGGAAATAATTATGACATTAAATTATGGTTGGTATGACGTGGAAAAGTACTAGCTCAAGTGGTTGAGAG
>Ga0214544_1001384_pt1 | contig 50044 bp, 16 predicted proteins | sample CNSS3metaG_FD_160074 | JGI IMG/M metagenome (GOLD analysis project Ga0214544, IMG submission 160074) | Root nodule microbial communities from cowpea collected in UCLA plant growth center, Los Angeles, California, USA - CNSS3 | ecosystem: Host-associated > Plants > Roots > Nodule | place: USA...
CCCCAGTTGAAAATTTCGGGTATTACCCATACCCATACCCATACCCAGTCAAAGCGGGGATTCCCCGTCAAAACGGGGACGGGTTCGGGTGATACCCACGGGCACGGGTTTATTTGCCATCTCTAAGTTTAACCCATTATATCAATTTATTAATTATTAACAAATGTAAATTGTATAATATTAATTCCTAGATCCCATAACACACTCTTCTCATCAATTACTAAGATCACCCACACAAGTATCATTTAGGATGACGCTTAGGAGAAATTTAGGAGAGTAATTTAATTATTTAGAAAATTTAAATCTGTTTTAAGTAAAAAGATAAATTTATTATAAAAAAATTGAAACAGAAAATTTTAAAAAGGTATTTTAAATAATTAAAATAATAGAATTTGAAATTAATTAAAAAAGAAAATTAAAATTCCACGAAGTTATGAAACTTTTTATTTATTGGAATAAAAAAAGTTCATAATCAAAAAGTCCACTCATATGGATTTTCAGTCCGATCCAAATTATTTTGACCTCTAATCCGAGCAAACATGGCTCGATTATGAGTTCAGGTTGATTTAACTTGACTTCGATCAAAGACTAAGATCGAGTCAACTAAGTTTAAGCTAATAGTCGAACTAAATGAGCTCGAGCCAAAATTTGACCCGAGTCACCCAGGTTGAAGGTTGAGTCATATCGATCTGTGTCAATTTAGCTTAAACTAAAGGTCAAATCAATTCGACATAAATCGAAGGTCAAGTCGATTTAGCATAAACTAAAGTTCGAGTCGAGTTAGTCTTAATCAAAGGTCGAGTCAAATAAGTCAGGATTCAAGGTCGAACCTAGTCAGACTAGGTCGAAGGTTGGGTCAAGACGACCCGGCTGAAGGTTGAGCCTACTTAGTCCTGATCGAATATCAAGTCAAGTCAGCCCGGACAGAAATCAAGATGAGTCGTCACAGATTGAAGGTCGAGTTAACTCAACTCGGAAAATGAAGTTGAATTTGACTTAAAATAGAAATTAAATTGCTTTATTCGAAAAATAAATTTGAAATCTAAAATAGTTTAATTATTTGTCTATTTAAGGAACGAAGATAATTTAATTATAAATAATTTAAATATCGTGTATTCAAATTTATTTGAATTGTTGCCATCCAATCCGTTTATTATGTTATTAAACTGTATTATTTGTTTATTTTATTGTATTTGACTTTAAGATTAATTAAATACATATTAAGTCTCCTAATTTTTAAGAGACGAAATAATGTAATATTTTTTTACTCAACTAGGAGTGAAAACATTAATAAACAAAAATATTAATAATTTTAATTTACAATTGATGCATAATAACAAAATTTAAAATAAAAAAATGTTAAATCCAGCGGAATATTTATACTTATATATAGAGGGGAATATGTCATTTGGTATCCACATTTTTATTTTCAAGTTTATCCTTTAATGAAACTTTTTTTTAATTAAAACAATAATTTTACTATTTTTATTTTTTAAATATAATAAATATTTGTTTAAGTCTATATTTTGATATTGAAAGTTTGATACAGACTTATAAAATTTTAATATTCATATTACAATATAAAATACTAGTGGTTATATAATTATAGAATATAATATTATGGGTGTTAAGAAATTATAAGGATCTTCAAAAAATATGAGAAATATGATAGATATAATAAATATATTTCAGGAAAAACTTGTTATTCTATTTTTACTCATATACTTTATATATATATATATATATATATATATATATAAACAATATTTATATATATATATATATAAACAAGATGTAATAAAATATAAAATATAAATTATTTACAATATTTTAGTTTTGATTTTCTAATTTAAAATAATAACTAATTTTTAAAACTAAAAGATGTTTTTTAAAAACTGAAATATTTCTAAAAAACTAATTTAGATAAAAAAAATATAAAATCACAAAATTATTAATTCAAAATTTTTCCTTTTCCAAATGCGAATTTAGACCAGTTACACTCTTAAATAAGTGCGAACTTAGGCGAATGTTTACTGTAACTCTTTTGTTATATTTAAAAGTTTCATTCATTTAATTTTTATTTTAAATTAATCATTTTTAAACTGAAATAAATATCTTTAATGAAAAAATTTATCTACAAAATAAATAAATAAATATCTATAACAAAATTAAAAAATTATTTAATTTATTTTAAAAATTACAAAAAGTGAACACATATCCGCGTAGAATATGTATTTTCACTATAATAAACAAGAAACCTGAACTTTAGAAGAAGATAATAATTAAAGAATTTAATTGAAACTTTTATTAAAAATAACCAAATTGTTAATAAATAATAGACAACAAAATACTTAAACTCATTGTGAACCATTGTTATTTAAGAAATATAATTTAGAATGTACTTCATTAACTTTTAAAAGTTACAAATAACAGAGAAATAAATCTAAAATACTTTATGAGATGGGTTATTATAACTCAATTAGTAAAAGATAAAGAGATTTGAATTTAAGCTTTTTTTTTTAGTTTTAAGATCCATTAAATAATATTGTTGGAGTTATTTGATAGATTGTCTATTTTGGAATTCAATGATTTTATTATACTTTTTGTCTTAAACATGTGTTTATTATTCTATTAGAGATATTGTTTATTTTGAAGTGTGACTTTTTCATCATAATTTTTATATCTTAAAAGGTGTCTTTAGAAGGTTAAAGAAAGATGGTGTATATAAATTACCATTAATCTTGATTTTTAAGTAATGTGAAACTTTTACCACACCAAACAAGTGTGCAACATAAGTATTAAATGTTAAAGTAGACAAAACTTTAAATTCAGATATTGATTTTAAGATGTCATCTTAATACACTTAATGAAAAGGAGGGTTTAAGATCACTTCAACATTTTACACCTTAACTTGGAAGTTTGTTTTAGTATATCTCAAAATCTCACATCTATTAGAAGTTTAGACCAAGAATAATTTATTTACACACTCTTATATTTATCTAGCAAGACATCATTTAGGAACAAACTTATGAATGAATAATCTAATTTCAAAATAGACAAAGTTTTAGATGTGGTGATTAACCACAATGATATTATTGTAGGAGACTTAAGATCACAACATTGATGTCATATACAAAAAGGAGGGTTTCAACTAACTTTTACTCCTTAGTCCTCAACTAAGAAATGTGTCCCATATGTCCAAAAGTCTCATACAAATAAGAAATTGAGATCAATAATAGCTTATATTCACTCTTATCCCCTTCATCATGGATGTGCCTTTTAAGAAAAAAAAATGATGGAGTCACTACACTTTGAAATGAATAATATCTCAAATGTGATGATGACCCTAACGATATTCTCTTAACTAGGAATGACAATGTGGGCTTGAGCCAACAGGCCTGCAGGCATGTAAGTAAAACAAAGCAGGACGAGCCAAGGTATTGAGCCCGTTGGCTACAAAAGTCTAGCCTGCATAGTCCGTAGCTTGTGCGGGCCAAAGTCGGCGTGGGGCGAGCTGGCCTGCAAGCCCGCATAACCTAAGACTCTTAAACTTCAACTTGTGAATTCATGTGTGAACAAGATTTTGAACTCTTTTTGACCGTTTGTACTATTTTTTTATTGGATTGTTTTTATAGTGCTTTTTATTGGACTATTATATTGTTTTTTATCATTGAGACATGGTTGCTTTGTATCCTTAATGTTCATGTCCAGGACTTGTTTTGTTCTAGCATGTAACTTTCTTGAGTTTGTAGAGTATTACTTTCTTTGGATGGTCTTTATGAAATATTTTATCTTCAAATTAATTTGATCAATGCATGTGCAACTTTGCACCCTTAAAATTATTTAAATGCAACAAACTAATTTTTAAAATTATGATGCTTCAAAAATGCAGGCCACGTATTTCAACCCATGTTTTTTCTACAGGGCAGGCTAGCCCAGCCCGTAATGTGCAGAATCGGTCTAAACGGGTCGGGCAAGCCCGCATTGTCATCCATAATCTTAACAAACTTGAGATTTTTATTTTTTTAACAACAAATAGTAATAAACCAACAGTCTATGGTCGATGGATCAATAATTGAAAATGATTTTCACAATCAATTTGAAAATGATTTTCAAAGTTAGCACAAATGTAATAGATGAAGTAAAACAACATTTAATATTTATACTAATTCTACCTTTCATTGGACAACATTCAACTCTCCTTTACAAATTGTGAGGGGTTCCACTAATCAATTAACAATTACAATTATTTAGTTTAGGACAAGTACATAAAGTCAATTTTAATTACCCTTTTATCTCTTTTTAAGATAAAAAATATAAGTATTTTTTTCATTAAGTCACTTCCCAATATTCTTTAACTATTATGTTTTGCTACACCAAAATAGTTATTTTAAGACATAAGGATAACTCTTAAAAGAGGGTATACACGTGAAATTTATACTAAGAAAAAGCTTTGAAAAGTGAAGGTTTTCAAACAAAGAACATTCTTTTATATCATGTGTAAGACAATCTATGATTAGGCTGTTCGAACTTAAGACAAAAGTGCATGTAAAACATGTTGACATTTCATGTAAAATTGCTAATTGATTTTGCATGAGAAATTTTCTATTTATAGTTCCTTGAATAAGATCAATGTGACTAGTGTGTTGGTCTTTTATTTGTGTCAAAGTTGTAAAAAAAATTGATAGCCTTTTAGTTGACATGATATTTGTTTAGACTTAATGTTTATATTTCAAAGTAACACCAGTGCAACAAAGGCTATATACTACAATTATTTTAGAGCTTACTAATCAACGTGACTAGTGTGTTGATCTTTTATTTGTGTGTCAGAGTTGTAATAAAAGTTAATAGCCTTTTAGTTGACATGATATTTGTTAGACGTAGTGTTTATATTTCAAGGTAACACTAGTGCAATAGAGGCTATACTACGATTATTTCAGAGCTCACTAATCATTTATAAAATCGTAGTATGTCAGACCATAGTATAAAATAAGTCTTTTAAATTGTGGGTTGGAACTGTAGTCTATTATCACTTATAGACTTTGATTATCCCAATAGTCAATTATTACTTATAAACTATGATTCTCCCAATAATTGTGGTCTATTATCACTTGTAGACAACAATTCTTCCAATATCATATTCTATTATCACTTATAGACTATGGTTCTCCCAATAACTATATTCTATCATCACTTATAGACTATGGTTCTATTAATAAGAATAATCCTTTTGGTAGTTTTTTTAATATTGGCTTCATTTTAGTTTTTCTAGTCCTAATTAAGCAGCCTGAACAAAAACACAACTAGAATTAGAACCAAAATTAGTAGATCTTAGAATGAGTAGATCTTAGAACCAGTAGATCACAAAACTAGAAACAATTACATTAATCATTGACTATGTAGAAGGGTAATTAAATTTGTTAAGATTGTGTATATAAATAACAAAAATAAATTTACAAATTCATCTATCCTAATATGTTGTACAATCCTACAAAATAAGTTGCCCAGTATTCTTAATGTAGTTCATTGATTCAAAATCTAATGGTTTAGCATTTTAAGTGTTTTCAAACTTTCATAATTATAATTGGTTAGAATGTTTTATAATCAATTAATATTGTTTTACTACAATTAGTGAGGAGTGCATTCAATTGATTAACACCTACCATAATAGATTATAAAAGAGAGAAATTGCAAGCATTTTTTAAAATTTTGTTAGGGTAATCGATTACCAGTTTGATTTAATCAATTAAATGCGTTGTTTTAAATCAGTATTTTCAAAGCTCTATAAATATATACTCATTGTAAATGTTTGAGATAACTTTGACAATCAAAGAGAGCAAATTACACTGAGTTTTTCTGAGATATTAATGCAATCTTTTGAAGTGCTTTCACAACTTGGAAAATAAAAGACTTTGACTAATTTCTAAGTCCCTATGTGATTATGGTGTGATTAGCAAACCCTTTTACACTTTGTTATTGGTGATTTTTATTAGTATTGTTTTATTGTGTGTTTGCAATAAGAGTGATAAAACACATAGCCTCTTGGGTGTTCAAGAGTGGACAAAGGTTTGAGATCCTCTAGTGATCCTCTTGAGTGGATCAAAAGTTTATTTGTGTGTGGTGTTTGTAATTGTTGTCTTGTTTTGTGCAAACATTTTTTATTGATAGCGTGAAACCAGATTTTCTAGGAAGAAAAACTGAGAACTAGATATTCAATTGACTGAATTTGAATTAGTATAAACTCCTATGTATTCTTTATCTTTCCTTTTACATTACTTTTCAATTATTGTATATAAATCCTAAACTTGAAATTCTAAATCATAAGGTTCTCAAGTAAATTGCATTCTAGTTTATAAAGTGAAGTAGTTCTAAAAGGATTTTTAAAGAAAGAAATTCTTTATATAATTTTTCTTAAACCAATTCAACCTCACTTCCTTTTTTTGGTTTAACAAAGTTATTCCATTATTTTCTAACACATACTAGAGTACTTGAAAACTAAAAGAGAACTTTTGAACAAAATTTACAAAGTGTATATAATGCTTTCCTCATTTTGATATAAGTTTACAAACTCAAAGCATAAATAACTTATGTTATAACTTGTATATATGTTTGTGAAATGAAGTAGTTAATGACTATTACTTTACTTTATTATTTGTGAAAATGTTTAGCATGAGAAAGTTGTGTTTGTATAGACTACTTAGTATAGTTACTTGAAGTAGTAAGTAAAAGAATCTTCAATAATTTTGCTTTTAGAGTACGACGAAAAGTAATACTAATAATAAATTGTCATTTTTATTAGACACACTAAAATTTTGGGTTGGAAAGGAGTTAAAATAAATTATCGTGCTTTGATTTTTCTTTCCTTTGTCATGTAATATATATATATATATATATATATATATATATATATATATATATTATGTTTTAATACAATCTCTATTTTCTATCTACAGTCTTTTGAACACCCTTTAAAGGAGATAAGATATTTTTTTATAAAACCTTAATCCTATTGTATATTTGATAATATAAAGTGCAATTGATGATACAACTTTTTTAAAAAAATTTGACAAAAATCTCTTACAACATGACTTACCTCCTTCGTGCGTGTTTCCTATGTTATGCATAATAAGTTTCTATGTAAATTAACCAAGGTTAATGAAACTCAAAAAGGGTCAATGCTTAGAATTTCAACTTGTGGTCAAGAATTAAAATCAAATAAGTAATATAAAATTTCTCTTGCACATTTTTATATTCATCTATTAAATGTATTCAACCTAGTTGTGATTATTGGACTCATTTTAGAGATGTTTAGAGGACAATGCCGAGAGAAGATAAATCACATTATTTATTTATAACAATATATATAAAGAAGATTATATGTTTTGTATCCACATTTCATAATATCAGTTTTATCCTTAATTATTTTAAAAATTAATTATTTTATAAATAATTTACTTTTAACAGTTATTCTAAAAATATCTTTTGTCTTATATCACTATTTTAAAATCTTTTTTATACATATATTATTTTTTTAATTTTACATTTAATAACTATTTAAAAAAATAATTATATATTTATTATTAATCTTAACTTAAATTTTTTGAAAATTAAAAAATGTAAACACAGACACTGTTCGCTAGTTTCCATATAAAGAAAGATAAGAACTCAATTGAAACAAAACAAAAATATAAAAATCAAATTACTAATTAAGCAAGTAAGACATTGTAAGACCCAATATTTTTTTCTGCCCTAAATTAAAAGGGCTGCCCCATGTGAGTTGGGCCTAAGGGTTGGCCCAAAGGGAAACAAACCCTAAGTCTGCCCTAAACCTCATTCCTCTCACTTTGTTGAAACATATTTTCTAACCCCCTTGAGTAGTTGTCACCCTCTCTGATAGGGTTCAGCCTTGGAGCTCCGTCGCACTTGTTCGAGCCAGTTTTGTTCCACGTAAGTTGCATCCCATCCCATACATCTCTTGTTTAGCACAGTTGCTTCGAGTTCCAACTAAGGTCGTACTAAGTGGCTTCATGTCCTTCTGTTCTTTTGTTTCCAACTCGCTAAACCGCTCTAGGAGCTGCTGCCTTTCCCTGTTTACACCCAAGAACCCAGCTGTTGGCCCTTTTCCAGGTAAGGGAAGCTAGAACCCTCTGGTTGTGTGATGCGTTTTCTGTGGTTGTGTGTTTGTATCGTGATTGGTTGATATTGCATGTTATTGTGAACGTATAAGATGGCTGGAAATATTATTGGATGCGAATGTATAACTGATGCGGGTTGAACATTGGCATAGTCTGTTGATCTCGCCTAAGCGACTTGGTCTCGCCTAGGCGAGACTTGTAGAGAATCAACCTCAGCTCGCACTCGAGCTCTCGCTCAGGCGAGAGACGCTCGCCTAAGCGAGCTTGCGTGGGAGTTCGAGGATGGGTTGTTGCAGTTGCAACCCAGGCGAGGGGCCTCACTTTTGGGCGAGGAGCGGGCTCGCTCAGGCGAGGGAGGACTCGCCTAAGCGAGTACGCGAGAAACACCCGTTCGCCTCTGTCGCGATCTCACCTAAGCGAGGGCCTGTCGCTTAAGCGAGAGGACCCCTCTCACCTGAGCGAGGGCCTTTGGCCTAAGCGAGGGTTGGGCGAGAGAATGTGTGGGTACTGTTTGGAATCCTTATTTAAGGTATTAAATACATGCTTGGTTGTATTGCTATGTTAAAATATGAAATGAATGAGTATACATGAAATGGGAGGGCGTATGAGTTGTGATTTATGAGCTCTAACTTGATGTGAGTATGATATATGTATGAGATGATTCATGGAATTGAAATGATGAGTTTGGTATGAGTTCGACATGAGACATGAAAGGGTTGGTATCAATGTGGCATGATAATGATATGAGACGGAGTTCTATATTCATGGTTCGAGAATAATGAGTTGGTATGGTTTGGCTGGGAATACGAAAGAGGTGAATTATGAGAAACTATATGTGATGTATATGTATATATGTGTGTATGTATGCTGAATCCGTTTGATTGATTAAGAATGTTGGTCTGTGTCAGTGCGTAATTCTTTGGGATCTCTAGGTGAGATTTTTAGGGTCGCGCTTCAATGATCGGGACGTAATCCCATGGCCCCTGTTAGTGGGTGCCCATGGTGGTGCCCCATCTGTATAACTAGGTAAGGATTCAAGGTAAGGTTGCATCCTGACACTTTAAGGAGTCAATTAGTCTTACCTAGAGCGGACTGACTCCTATAGTGAGAGTAGCAGGAGGCCTGAAATTCATTAAGGACTAACCTTGTGGTGAGGGAAAATTGATTCATTGTAACACTTGTAACACATAGCTCGGGGGTGAGCAGAGGTATCCACCACAAGTGCAAGCATCCGCTGAATCCGACCATGTTATATGTATTCGGATGAGTCGAGTCTTAATGTATTGTTTTGGAAGGTCGTAACATGCTTGAGTGATGTATGTATAATTGACTGTGAAAGCATATCTGATTGCATGATAAAACCACTTTTGGCTCTAGCTTACCCTTCTGTTTTTGTTGTGTGTCCTGCTGTGTGGTACTCTCTTTTGCGATGATCATCAACTTGTTGATTTGAGCAGCTGCGAGGAACAATCGTGATCAACATGGAGGTGATGGTTCCACTGCTTAGTCTTTGGGTCGACTTTTGCCTTTGGGCTCTTCATTTAGGGCTAAGGCCCATGTATTATTTTCTCCGGAAATTTGTTTAAGTCATTTTCATTCTCTTACTTTACTTTGTACCCGACATCGTGGTGTATCTCTTTTATTCGTCCTCTAAGTAATTGAGATATCTGTAGGAGTGACATTATACTCTTTTACCCTCGCTTCTTGTATTATATTGTGTGACATATCCTTTATTTAGCTTTATTAAATAAATGAGGTGTTACATACATGATCACCTCCCAAACAACATTTTCGCTATCTTAACAAAAATAACTACATTAACTTTATTTAATAAATAATGAAACTCTAAATAAACAATAAATACAAAAACTAAAACAAATAAAATGTTTAAATATAAAATCTAAATTACTAAGTAAAAAACTACCGTCACCAAGTAATTAAGAATCAACCAATATAAAATTATTTTATTATTCTCAATTCCTAATGATTTCTATATTAAAGCATATTTGTATCAACTTATTGGTTCAATTTATATCAAACTTATATACAAAGCTTATACAAGATAAAATGTTACCAAATCAGTGATATGAATCTTTACTGACACATCATACCAAAATTAAATTATAAAAATACAACTATACAAAAAAAAAAATCATATATACCAAACCAAATAAAGCCATGCACATATTTATATCAAATATAGAATAAATAAATAAATAAATAAAAGAAAAGAAGAAAAAGAATGATAAATATGAAATTTTTATGTAAACAAAAGTGACCTACATAGTATATACCAAAACAAATCAGAATTGAGAGCTATCTCTTTTCTTCCCAATGGCCGGCCACTCCTTTTTTTTAACTTAGGGGTCCAATTCTTTCACCAGAAAGCAACCCTTCTCATTCACCCTTTCCAACCCTAAACATAAAATTAACTCCCAAAAAATTCACAACAAAGAACAAAACGTCTCTTTCATCATTCCCTTCACCAAACAAACTAATTCCCATTTTATTAAACGTAACGTCCCAGAAAAAGAAAAGAAAAACACGAGTCATTCAGCGACCCTAACACCTACGTCCTCAATTCAAAAAGAGAGAGAGAAGGGAATAGTTTATCAACAAAGGGAATGATAATTAATAATCATGATTTATCAATTACACGCATTTATTTGTACTTTAATAAATTACTATTGTTATTATTATTATTTTTATTATGGTGATGATGATGAAATGAGAAGCACCCACCAATGGGTGATGCCCGTGTTGTGTGTATATTGTACAGTTCACACAGCACAAAAGTAACACACGCATGAACGAACTGAAAAAGTGAAAAGCTCAAATAATAAAATGACAAAAACAAAAGCAAAGCATTAACATAGTTTGTGTTTTGGCCATGGTTCCCCAAATTGAAGTGAAAAGCAGAAGGATCAGCAATTCAACGACCTGGTGGATCAGCCACCAACACGGTTCGATCTGCATCTTCCTCTGCTAAGCCACGCACCTCATCGTAACCCAAAGAGAAAATTAAAAAAAGTTATATTTATAGTTAGAGAAAAAAAAAAGGAGAGAGAGGGGAAGATCTGAAAGCTTTGTTCTACACACTTATAACACTGAAAAATGCAAGGTATCGTTCAACACCGTTCCTTCTTCTTCTTCTTCTTTACTTCCTTTTTGGTTTTCTGAACCCTAAATTCTCTCTCATCTGACTCTACTTTGACTCCAATTCCTTTGTTCTTTGCTGAGACTGACTCTGCTCACCCCACATTATTTTCTGTTCGTTTTTGTTTTATTATGGTTTTTTGGGGTTTGTGTGGGTGTGGGTGGGTGGGGGGTGTTTGAATTGTGTCTGTGGTTGCATTGTATGAGTGAATTATTCGAATAGAAACTTCTGTGGGCGTGTGGAGGTTCTCAAATTTGAGAAAGTGATGATGCAATTCAACTCAGCGAAGGGGAAGTTTAGGAATTTGGGGTTGGGGGTTTGCGATTGTGCTTCTATCTATATGAATTTTGGATAACCTTTGTGAATTTATACCTATTTAAGCTTTTTATTTCTTCTTAACTTCAAATTGTGGTTCTGTGGTCTTTTTGATGTAGCTCCGTGCAGTTTTTTAGTTTCAATGAACTTTTGCTTTCGGTGATTCTGTTTGTTTGCTGCAGTTGTAGCAATGGTGACGTTGGGTTGGTCTTCTCAAAGGCTTAAACTTTGTGAATATGGCCCATTTCTTCTTCAGTAACTCGATATGAATGGTCGCATCTAAAAAGGCCTTGTAGACTTTGAGCTTATGTTGATGCATTAGGCTTTTGGGGAAGTCCAAGTTGTGGTCATTGATGGTCTAACTTAAAACAACAATTTTACTTCTTATATTTATAGTAGGGTTTTAGTTGTCCAATGATTTAATAGAGCAAGACATTTGTTTTTTTTTTTTCCTTTTTTGCTTCTAAGACATTTGGGTGATATATGGCTTGAATTTGCTAATGAATGGCTTTTTATCCTTGACAAGGGTGTAATAGTTACAGATTGTGAGATGTGTGCAAGCATGTTCCTGCCTTGATCTGCTTGTTTGAGATAGAAGCGGCAGTGAAATGGATAAATGGAGTACTTTGTTTTTCTTGACACTGAAGAATTAGGTAAACAGGGTGCAAAACTGGTTAATGCAGTGAATTTTGCTGTATTAAGCATGTGAATCAATTTTGTGTCCCAGTTGAGCTAGATAGAGCGATGTGAAAACTTTTTAATGGTGAGGAGGACCATGTATGTAGTGAGGATTTCTGTTTATTGTGGGAAATGAGGGCTATAAATTTAGACCAAACACTGCTGATGGTCTTGATTAAAAGATAGTTTCCGGTCACATGATCACTTAAAAAAGTCAATGTACATTTTTTTAATCTTGACCATTTATGTGTGGTTGTATCGTATAGATTTACAGGCAACAACTTCATTCATGCTTATCCTTTATTATAAGCGGTAGTTGGGATGGTCATTTTTTATTCTTAATTAATAATGGGGTGATAGAATGAAATTTTTACTTTTTGAAAGAATTTTTCTAGAAAAGGAGATCTTCAACAATTACCCCATTTCTCCTTATCTTTATCTTTACGGAAATGGCTTAAGCATTAGCAAAGATCTGCCTACACCAAATGTCAGAACACCATCTGTACCTATGATTTCTAACTTTTGAACTGTAAGCAAGGTTGAAGGAGAATTTTTAAGATCACCCTTTTGACATTAATGTGAAAGAAGGCATCTACTTTGGGACTAACAAATTGCAGCCTTGTATCTTGGATCCACTAGTTAACAGGACAACTTAAAATATGTTTATACTGCTGATAGGTGCTTGAGTGTCTATCTGTAATGAAATGTGATTTTCTTAAGCTAGAAAAAAAAAATGATTGTTTCTGCAACTGATTTTATTATGTTCTTTTACTTGTGCTTGTAGATCATTTGAAGCAGTGAGACTCTTGAAAATATAGAAAGCAAAAATATGGTCCTCTAATGTGTACCCTATGCAACATATGATGGATCAACTTTAGGTGGGGTAGAAACTGGGATAACTGCTAGTAAAGCTAGGACCATGATTTTGGATGCATTAATTCGACTGAAAATAAAGGCTATAAAACTTCCTTATTATGTTGGGGTTTAGGTAATTGTATTTCGGCTGGAGTGGAACAAAATCATGGTTTAACCTCTTAGAGGAAATTCACATTAGATAAACTGATATGTTAAAACTAGTAAAAGGGGTATTATTTGTCAACTGACCTGTCAAAAAGTAAGTAGTATTGTTTTAAACTACACCCCTACCGGAGAAAAAACTCTCAAACTTTTTTCTTCGAGAGTAATTCTGAGCTATTAAAATGAAATCCTCCTGAAGGAATCTCTCGAGGAAGGATGGGTCATGCTTGATCACTTAGATCTCACCTCAGTAAATGATACGGTGGTTGTGGGCTTCCACGTCTAGTCATAAGTGAATATGCCATATTTTTCATTTTTATATGTTGAATTTCTACTGTCAATCTGTCAGTTTGTGCATTACCTTTTAGCTCTGAATTTTTAAATCATGTGAGAATTATTTCCGACTTTTGAACTTAAACTAATGAATGCATATTTTTCCATCCTTATATAGAAGATAACAATAGTTATTGTAATATTAATGAACTTGGATATTTGTTACAGGTAGATCCCCAGACCAGGAATCAGTAGGGTCTGGGACAAAGAGGTCCAGTGTATCATCTGGGGGTAGGCCTCGGAATCAGCAGTTCTTCTATAAGTTTGTTGACAGTGGCAGCTTGACTGCAAAACTTGTAGATTGGTTTGGATCTGTAACAGAAGACTCTGCATTGAAACAGCAGGCATTTGATGTTCCATTTGAGTTGATTGAACTTCAAAAATTTGATTATGCATTGGAAGGGATTTCATTTCAGCAGCTGACACGCATGCCCAATGCTGTTCATGCTTCTACATCTGATGCTTTAGAAGCAACCGCTTATCTCGCGATTGAAGATTTTTTACATGCAAGTATAAAAGGCTTGTGGGAGGCATTTTGGAGTCAAGATGAGCCCATGCCTTTTTCTGTGGCTTGTCTGTATAATTCCAACATGAAGTTTTATCAGGCTGAACAGGCTATTGCAAATGGAAGGCTTGGAGGTCTTTGTGGTACTGGTATATTGCTTAATAATTCTCGACATCCTCACGGAAAATGGGATCATGTCCTTGAATTGGCACTTCTAAGGCCTGATATTGGAGGCCATGCTGTTGGCAGTGATCGTCAGCCTTCTCCATCAGTTCTTGGAGAAGCTCTATTTTATGCTCTTCGAATGCTGTTGGCAAGAAGTTTAAGTAGACTGAGCTTCTTTCCAGATCCATGCACAGTGTTTGTTCTTCTAGTTGATTCTCAATATGGGGGAGTTGTAAAGGTTGAAGGAGATGTAAATAAGCTCAATTTTGACCTGAATAATGTTTATGAATGTGCTGCTGAATGGGTAAAAAATCATTCTAGAATTTCTGTTTCCCCAATTGATAGGATCTGGAACAAACTTGGAAATGCAAATTGGGGAGATATTGGCGCTCTACAGGTACTATTTGCAACCTTCCACTGTATAATGCAATTTGCCGGAATGCCCAAGCACTCTGTTGAGGATTTAGCTGCTGATCATAGTTCACGTCTCCAAACAAGAAGAGTTGAGAGGCAGTTCGGAGATACCAGCGTAAATGGAAATGGTGTATTTCGATACCAACAACGTAGTGTTTCCCCTGAAATTGTTGAAGTTGAGGATGATTCAGTTAAAGTTGATTCCAAGGAGTCTATGATATCAGAAGGAACCATATTATGGGTGGAGGATTCAGATTGGCAAAAGGGTTTTCAGATAAAAGAGGTAATCAACACTGGTGAATTGACATACTTCATTGCATCCCATGTTGAAGAATCAGGAAAAAATCTGTTCCTATATGTGGGCTCTCATCCGTCCCAGCTGGAACCAGCATGGGAAGATATGAATCTATGGTATCAAGTTCAGAGGCAGACCAAAGTATTGACAATAATGAAGCAGAAAGGTCTTTCAAGCAAATATCTGCCTCAATTGAGTGCCTCTGGTAGGATCATACACCCAGGTCATTGTCGCCGACCCAGTTCTGGTGGAAATTGTGACCACCCGTGGTGTGGGACCCCTATTCTCGTAACCAGTCCAGTTGGTGAAACAGTAGCTGAAATGGTACGCAGTGGCCAATTTGGTTCAGAGGAAGCTATCAGATGTTGCCACGATTGCTTATCAGCGCTTTCAGCTGTTGCTTCTGCTGGAATTCGGCATGGAGATATCAGGCCGGAGAATGTGATATGTGTAAAGTCTGGCGTGAGGCACCCTTATTTTGTTCTGATTGGATGGGGTCATGCCATTCTTGAAGATAGAGATCGTCCTGCTATGAATCTTCATTTCTCATCTACTTATGCACTTCAAGAAGGAAAGCTATGCTCTGCTTCAGATGCTGAAAGCCTAGTTTATATGCTTTATTATTCATGTGGTGGAGTTTTCCCAGATCTAGATTCCGTAGAGGGAGCTCTACTGTGGAGAGAGACATCTTGGTCAAGGAGATTAATTCAACAGAAGCTAGGTGATATTTCCACAGTGCTGAAAGCTTTTGCTGATTATGTTGATAGTCTATGTGGGACACCTTATCCCATCGATTATGAAATATGGCTGAGAAGGTTGAGGCGAAATATTCATGAAGATGATCATGGAAAGGAAATTGATGCTACAGGCTAGGCTTTCAAACTGGGTCCAATGTCCGAAATGGAAAGTCTTCGTCTTAACGTGTTTCTCATTGCAATGCTTGGACTTTTGGGTGGTAAATAAAACATGGAAGTCATTGGTTTGATCTCTGGTGCTCATGCATTTATATACCAAGAACGATTGATTTGGAGAATGGTTAGTGCATTCCATGAAATGAGCATGTCATGATTGCTCATGTTGGTCTGCTGTATCTTCTATAAATATTGAGACTTGATTGGTGGCATCTTTGGGTATATGAAGAATAATCATTCCTTCATTTTGAGGTGCCAAAACATGACTTTAACTGCTTTCTTTCCATTTCATTTTTCTGGTAATGAGTTTCTAATCGAAGTAATCAATCTGTATTGATAATATCATTCGTTTGTAAAGATAAAAAGGTCTTTTTAGAATGCTTGATGTTTGTGCTGTTACTCGGCTCCTCTGGCCATTCTGAACGGTACAAACTGCACATGACATGTAAACCTATTCTGTAAATGTGTTGTTTTTCTTGTGTTCATTGGTTTTCTTTTTCACTTTTGAATTTCTGTCTCTAATTTGTTTCCATTTCCATATATGTGCTTTAAGCCTTCAACTTGATGAGGAAAAAGGATATTGTAGTTGTTTTTATCACCATCTAAATTGTCCATTTATTGTGGGATAGGCTGAGAACATCATTGTAGAACCTTGTTGAAAGAAACAACTATTTATATATCAGATGCGCTACCTTACTTACATCCATACCTTACTTACATCCATCTTCATTCAGTATTCGTATGAAATTCCTTTATGGCTGCTGAAGTTTCATGCCTCAGGTCTGGTAGGTGAAATTCAGTGTTGTTTACATTATGAGAAGTTAACTTACGAAATTTAAAAGGGAATCACTTATTAATAACATACAAACTAACACCTTTGTTTCTATTTTTCTTCGTGCATGTAAATGCATAGGAATTTGACTTTGAGTAAAAATCACTAGCGTTGTTTGTTGAAAATTCTACGTTGACTAGAGATAAAACAATTTTATAATATATAAATGATGGTTTTACCTTACAAGTTGAATTTATAGAATTAAGTTAAGTCTGGAATTCATTTCTTAACCTTATTTAAAATCACAACAACTTTTTAACTTTTTGTGTGGTGATCGTGTGTTCCATAATTTCCATTAGTTGCTTGAGCCTCCGCCATCGCCATCGGTATTTAACTTGGTGGTTATATATTTTAGAAACTAAATGAAAAGGGATACTTCATTAAGGAGCAGAGTGAAGAGTGAGTTACAATTAGACTTGGAAATCTGTTAGTGAGATATTTACATTCTAAGATGAGGAGTCATCTACGTACATTTCGCTCTACCTACTGTTTTAATGCTTTTGAAGAATGAACACTAAGTTTATTTGGGGAGAAGACTGCTTTCGAAGAGTGAAATAAGAGAAAATTATAATACCACGAAGTTTGAAAACAAGACTTCGTTTCAAATGGCTTGCTTTCTCAGTACTCCACTGTTCCCTTCTAATTGATAATTTCTTTTGACTGAGCATAAAAAAAAAAAAAAAAGAAAAAGACCGAGACAATGTCATAATCTCTTAATTACCCTTTGAGAAATTGTTTTTCATGGCTTAAATAGACAAATACAAGATATAAGTGCGACACATTTGACGGATGAGTTTTACATTAATAATGTACCTCAGATGCTTTTAAGTCTTTTTCAAAGTTACTATTGAGTTAAAAACAGGAAAGAAAATAAAATGTGTAAGGTTTGACAAAGGTGGAGTGTATTATGGCAGATATGATGAGACTCAAAGAAATCCTGGACCTTTCGCTAGATATCTTGATGAATGTGGTATTGAAGCTTAATATACTATGTCTGGTACTCCTAAGCAAAATGGAGTTGCAGAAAGGAGGAATCACACTCTTTTAGAGATGGTGAGATGTATGTTGAGTCATTCCTCTTTACCAGATTTCCTTTGGGGAGATGCTTTAAGGAATGTTGTGTATATTCTTAATTAAGTACCTAGCAAGTTTGTTTCAAAGACTCCTTATGAATTCATGTATGGGAAGAAGCCAAGTTTGAGACATTTCCATGTATGGGGCTGTAAGGCGGAGGTGAAGCCTTATAATCCTCAGTTAAAAAAGCTTGATTTCAAGACTATCATTGGGTTCTTCATTGGTTATTGTGTGGGTTCTCGTGGTAGTAGGTTTTATTGTCCTTCTCACTCTATGTGGGTTATTGAGTCTGACCGTGTGGTATTCTTTGAGGATGATTTGGATAGTGGGAGCAATGCACCACGACCAGTCACTCTTAGAGAAGACCGTGTTGTTATTCCCGTGCCATCCATTTATCTTCCTGCAGATAATGTGATTCCAGTTGTCCGTGATCAAAATGAATTTGTTCCAGATCTTGTGGATGCCACATCACCTGTAGTAGATGAACAAGTTCATGATGATGTTGTTGAAGAAATTTCTTTGAGAAGATCTCAAAAAGTATGCAGGTCTTCTATACTTGATGATTATCTTGTGTATTTTCAAGTGCATGAATATGATCTAAATAATGTTGATGATCCTACTACTTTTGAAGAGGCTATCTCTAGTTCTCATGGTGATGATTGGTTAAATGTTATGCATGATGGGTTAGCTTCTATGGCCCATAATGATGTTTGGGATCTTGTGGATTTGCCACTAGGTTGTAAACCAGTTGGGTGTAAATGGGTCTTCAAGACTAAGTGTAGTCCAAATGGAAAAGTTGAGAGATATAAAGTCAGACTTGTAGCAAAAGGCTATAGTCAGAGGGATGACATTGATTATAAGGAGACTTTCTCACCAATCTCTACTAAGGATGCTTTTCGTGTTGTTATGGGTTTAGTAGCTCATTTTGATTTGGAGCTTCATCAAATGGATGTCAAAACAACTTTTCTAAATGGAGATTTATTTGAAGAAGTGTATATGGTTCAACATGATGGCTTTGCTAAAAAAGTTAAGGAGCATTTGGTTTGCAAGTTAAAGAAGTCTATTTATGGACTAAGACAAGCTTCTAGGCAATGGTATTTGAAATTTGATCAGGTGGTCACTTCTTTTGGCTTTAAGGAAAATGCCTCATATCAATGCATTTACTTGAAGAAAAATGGGAACAATTTCATCATTCTTGTCTTATATGTTGATGATATTCTTCTTGCTAGTAGTAGTGTTGAACTTTTGACCGAGACAAAATTTATGTTAAATAGCCACTTTGATATGAAGGACCTTGGTGATGCTTTTGTTGTTCTGGGCATTCAGATCTCCTGTGACAGGTCACGTAGCATTCTTGGATTGTCTCAAAGAGGATACATTGATAAAGTCCTCAAGCGGTTTAACATGCATTCTTGCTCCTCATGTGCAGCACCTGTTCAAAAAGGTGACAAACTCTCCAAATCTCAGTGTTCTCAAAATGATAATGACAAAGTTGAAATGAAAAAAGTCCATATGCTTCTGCTGTTGGTAGTTTAATGTATGCTCAAGTTTGTAATCATCCCGATATTGCTTTTGCTGTTAATGCTTTAGGAAGATACTTGAGTGATCCAGGTTTAGATCATTGGAAAGTTGTTAAAAAGGTCTCTAGATATTTGCAGGGAACTAAGAATCATATGTTGACCTTTAAGAAGTCTGATCAACTTCAGGTCATTGGGTATTCTGATTTTGATTTTGCCGGTTGCCTTGACGACCGAAAGTCTACTTCTGGCTCTATTTTTATGATGGCAGGAGGAGCCATTTCTTGGAAGAGTATTAAACAAACTCTTACAGCTACTTCCACTATGGAGGCATAGTATGTTGCTTGTTATGAAGCTACTTGTCAAGCTGTGTGGCTTAAAAATTTGATTTCTGGCTTTCAAATTGTTGAAAGTATTTCTAAGCCACTTGTGATATATTGTGACAACACTGCTGCCGTCCATTTATCTTAAAACAACAGAAGTTTTACTCGCTCAAAGTATTTTGATATAAAATTTCTGTTTGTTAGAGAGAAAGTTTTGGATTATCAAACTCGGATTGAGCATACTGTTACAGAAAATATGTTAGCAAACCCATTAACTAAAGGCTTGTTTGTTAGAGTTTTTCAAAATCATGTAACTCATATGGGTGTTGTTAAGTCTTTTGATGTATTGGGTTAGTGGGAGTCTGAGATTTACACTTTATATTATTACGGTTTTCATGAGATGTAAATTTGTCAATGACATCAGTTTCATTACATCTTTTTCTCTTTCTACATATAGAATTTATGAACCATTTTGGGATCACATATTTATTATGTTTGTTTTATTTTATATATTATCCATTATTTAAGAAATCTAAGCATATGGTAAGTATCCTTATCGGATATTATCTTTGTGATTCATGTTTATATTTCTTAATTGATATTTTGTACTTATGTTGCAATTGATATAATTAATTAATTTATTAGTGTTATCCAAGTGGGAGAATGTTATATTTTATATAATTTTATTATATAAAATTATTATTCTCTATGTTGTTATTATTATGGATTAGCATTAATCAATAAGTTAAGTTATTTGTTAATGTTAATTATATTGCATATAATTTATTATTGTATGGGTAATATATATAATTTTGGGTTTCTGATAAACGATACGTAATGGGTTTGATTGTTTAGTAAACATATGTGATGGGCTTGAATAATTAGATACTTATTTGAGAGGTCCCTGATCTCTGCTGAGAGGTTATAAAGCTGATACCCATTAGTCAATTTTCGGGTAACAACATAAAACACTCTTACATTAATACATATCAGAAAGAAAACAGGAGCATCTCATACTACGTGCTTCCATGGATCCTTCATAACACAATTTTTAACTCATACTTGAATATTTTGAAGCAGAAGAAAAATTTGTTATCAAAATTTGATACTAGTATTATGTCAATTACACCAACAAATCAAACAATCATCCTTATTCATAATTTCAATTTTGATGAAAAATCTAATTCAAGAAATTTAACGAAAATGACAAAATTGCATTATTTTTTCAAAAATCAAAACCATAAAAAAAACTAAAGAACCAATTTGATATTTTTGAATGAAAATAAGAATCAAAAAAGTAATTTCAAAATTTTTATATAAACTAGTAAAAACATTGTATTTACTTTTTTCATGATAATAAAATATAATAAAATTATAATGATTGTTATTATTATAATTATAAAATTAAATATAAATAATTTTTATAATTTTACTATAATTAATTTTTATTTATCATAATTAAGTTTAAAAAAAATAATCAAATAAAAAAGTTAAATTATACAAATAATTATTTAAAAGATAATAGGTTAAAATACCCTTTTGGTCCCTCTATTTGTCATGAAATTTCATTTTGGTCCTCACGTTTTTCGTTGTCTCAATTTGGTCCTCATTTTCTTAAAAATGACTCAATTTGGTCCTCACCATTAACTTTGACCAGACGGTGTTAAAGTCAATGCCACGTGTCAATTTATGGTTTTTTTGAATTTTTTTAATATTTTTTTATTTTTTTTTATTTTTGACACGTGTCATTTCACCGTTATGCTACATGTCAAAGTGACTCAATTTTGTCCCTATATTTGTTTTTAGTTTCAATTTAGCACACATAAATTTAGGAACTAAATTTCAAGTTCAAAACAAAATCAAAGTCTAATGTTTTGTGTAGAATTTAAAGCTAATTTAAAATATTTATAGAAATATTTAATAAAAACGTTAATTTTAGTAAGAATATCACTATAAAATTTATAAAAAAGTAAATTTAGTGTCAATTTGAGGAAGGACAATATTGCTTCATTTTTACAAAAAATGGGACTAAATTGAAACTAAAAACAAATATAGGAACCAAATTGAGTCACTTTGACACGTGGCACAACTGTGAAGTGACACGTGTCGAAAAGAAAAAAAAAATTAAAAAAAATTAAAAAAATTAAAAAAATTTAAAAAAACCAGAAATTGACACGGGGTGTTGACTTTAACACCGTTTGGTCAAAGTTAACGGTGAGGACCAAATTAAGTCATTTTTAAGAAAATGATGACCAAATTGAGACAACAAAAAACGTGAGGACCAAAATGAAATTTTTCATGACAAATAAATGGACCAAAAGGGTAATTTAACCAAGATAATATTAATAAAATAATTATTTTTATTTCAAAAATATTTAAAATATAAAATTAAAAAATAAATATAAACAACTTAAAGGAAACAAATTTACTAAAATATTATATTATATATATATATATATATATATAATATTATAAATATTATTTTTTTGAAAATAAATATTTAAAATTATATATTAAAATATATAAATATAAAAAAATTGGGGGCCTTAGCTCTCTTAGTCCCAACGAAAGTTAGCTAGTGTATGCATATAATAAAATATGTATAATAAATATATATTAATTATATGGATATTGATAATTATATTTTATTTTATAAATATATATATATATATATATATATATATAATTTTAATTATTATAATAATTAGTATTATATAATAATAATTAATATTATTGTTGAAATAAATATCTTTTATAAATGAATTAATTATATAAAATAAAATAAAATTAAATAAATGTGGAGATATAAATTAAATAGTGTATATTATAAATTATTTTAAGTTATCATTGAGAATAATAATAATTTATTTTAAGTTATTAATGTTAATATCAATAATTTATATCTTTTTAATTTTAAATAACATTTTTAATTTTATTTTAATATCATTTTTTTATTTACATTGAAGGGTAAAAATAGTAATCATACAATTTATTTTATTAAAAATTATAATTTATTAAATTTTATCAATCACATCATACACAAATTTTCATAAACTTTTCATTCATATCTACTCAAATTATATCATCTTTCTCTTAATTCAAACAACTTCATCTTTAACTACAAATCAACTCAAATTATCAACACAAATTCATTCTCTCAAATCCACGTCCTAATCCAAACACAACATTAACATATGATCTTAACAACACTTTGACTAAGACTTGAAGACGACAATTATTTTTTATTTAGACATTTTACTAAACATGTTACCTATACAAAGTACCATCACCACAACCATACACCCCTAATTAGAAAAATGAAGGAAAGTGAAAATAAATTAAATTAAAAATTTAGTTAATTAATTAAGTTTAAGTCTCTCATATTGATATATTCTCAATTTTTTTGGTGTACTAAAACAATATTATATTTTTTCACTTTAATATCTACAGTTCGCTTTTTCTGTTAAATAGATTACATGATTATTATTATCTTATCTTATCGTCTTGCTTAGTTATTTTCACATGTTATTTGTGTTAATATAAAATGACTTAGTTTTGTGGTTAACATAACATATGACTTATATGATTGGAATATGGTAAACTGAAACAACGAGACAAAGATCAAGTTTATCCGAAAATAAAAATGGTCTTTTGCATGACCTGATACGTGGCCATGGATAGAGATGCATAACTCTTCTTCATGATTATTACGTTTCGTTTTGGTCGGTTCCTTTTCATAATTTGTACCCTTAACAATAAAAATAATCTATTATGTTAACTACAAAAAAACTACCTATATAATATTTATTGAAAATAATATGTAGAGACAATTAAACAAAATAAAATGGCTATCAGTTCCAATTTTAAAAAATAAAATTCAATTAAAAAAAACCTCAAACAAACAAAAAAATGTATATAATAAAAACTCAATTACAAACACTCGAATCTTAATTAAACATATATTAAAAATAAATAAAACCAAATAAACACTTACCCCAGGATTAGAATAGAAATCATTGTTAATCACTGTTGCTCAATGATTTTTTGCCTTAAAATTGGTGAACCAACACACCACCACCATTCAAAAAGCCATGAAAGGAAATCTCAATCCTAAATCGTGAATGAAAAATGTTACTTTCGAGAAACCCATTAGCAAGAAGAAATACATCACATACCCAATCCCCCAAATGAACCCACAAAAACTTTACTATTTTTCTCTTCGAATTGGTGCAACAAATCTCCACTACCAATCTAAAATACCTATGCATTTGTTGAGGCAAAAACTATATTACCAGAAGCTCCTCCTATTTTTAGTACAATATAGATTAAAAGGTTATTTAAAAGTCACGTGCCATGCTTCAAAATTATTAGAGGAATACACTTTGTTAATTGGGTGTGGAGGATAGTGTAACTAAAGCAGAATTTCTAGGTAGTGTAATTTCTTTAAAGGGTTAAAATTTGGAATTAGTTACTTTTCAAAAATTTTGATCAATTTAGTTTTTTATATTTAAAAATATGTGAATTTAGTCTTTTTAACCAAATTTTGTTAAGTTTAATTTATATTTCAAATATATTTATTTCATGATAGTATTTGAATTGTTTACACAGTTTGACACATTTTAGTTTCAATGTTAACTCAAATATTATCATAAGATGTGTTTAAAATATCAAATAAACTTAACAAAATTTGGTAAGAAGGACTAAATTGGTATAAAATTTTGAAAAGCGACTAATTCCAAAATTCACTCAAACGGATCAAAAATACATTTAACCCTTTTTAAACTTCATAGGAGATTTGTATAAGCTATTTAATTTAAATAAACTTGACAATAATACCATATTTGAATAAATCCAATACCATTGCTTGGATTGAATTCGTTGTTTTAGTTTTTTTTTTTATTATTTTTTTCTAAATGACGCAACTCGATTTTTTTTATTAATAAAGCCTAATGAAATTTTATGTCAGATATCATCTGCACAAAATTTTATTTTAAAAAAAGTATCCTGGTGGATACCAATATCGTAAAAGGCTATTTTGATTTATTATTGGTTGAGATAATTAATTAATGCAACACATATATTTAAGTTAATTATTATAAAAGTCAACAAATTTATTATACTTAGTTTATTAAAGTCAATATCACCGGAAACAATTCTCTATACTAAATTCTTGATTTTTAGGATGATAACCTCAACAGTCATGAATGATATTACATGAAATGTATGTTGTGGTAAATTCAGTTTTAAACATAAAAAACTGAAGACAGAAAAAAGAAATGTTATTTTGAGCGATTCTGATAATATTTTGAGTTATTATATGTTATGTACATATGTAATATTTATCAATTTTATATACGACTAATTTATGAGAACCTAAGACTATCTATAATGAAAATTATTTTTTCAATCACCTTTTATCGACAAAAATTAAAAAGAAAATTTATGTAAAAGATATTTGTAAGATTTCTACTCGAATGTCGTAGATATAAATTATAATTATTTTAATTAAATAAAAAATTACTTTTTTTTCTAATTTTGATATTTTATTACAATTTATTGGAATTATATTTAATTTAGTTTGACGAGTTGAATGTTGGTTAGAATGTTCTATAAGATGGAGAGAAATTTAGTTATTTCTTGTCTTTTCCGCGTCTCAAGCGACTATTTTCCACTGTTTACGTTCTTACACTTCTCTGTGCTTGTCACGTGTCCTACCTCACCTCCTCTTCTTCTTAGTGATCCTCATTCTTCTCTTATATTCTCAAAACTTATTTTGTCTCTTCAAGTTTGTTCTCATTGCACACACTGTTCATTTCATGCAGCTTGTGAAGAGTGCATCATGATGCCATTGGTTTGATTTTTCTGTGTTGCTGTAGCATTTGTGTTTGATTTTGTGTTACGACAATTGGTTACATCCTTGTTTATTTAATGATCTTTGTGGATGCATGTGCAACTAGTTCAACTGAATCAATCTGTGTAACAATATCCAGCAACAAGAGTGCTGCTGAGGAATATTGCAGTGAAACTGAGAAGCAAGGTTTATTACGAAATGAGTTGAAGTGTTTTTATTTGATCCCTCTGTTGATTGTATTAGTTGGAGGAATTTATTGTGATGATGTTCACTCCTTTGTTTGTGTTTATTTGCTTGAATTTTTTAAGTAGTTTGCTTTATAGTGTTGCTTTGAGAAGGTTCTTCCGTGTGGTGCAACTTTTGGATAAGAAAAGGACTAATGGGTTGGCTGCATTCTGCAGACTGTGATGTTTTTTGTCTGTTTGATGAAAGTTCAGTACTTCTAGTTAGAAGGAGATTAAAAGTATGCTTTTATTCCTTAAAATTATTTTCAAATTTGAGTTTAGTTTCTATAAAATTTTAATACATTCGTATCAGAAGTGATGTAATTTTAGGTTTCTGTCTACTAAAAGAACACATTTTTGCAGTTAAAATGTAGAAACTAAATAAAGATGTGACAGATTAAAAATGTATTTTATCCTTAAATAAACTTGTTGGCTTTGGCTTGTGGGTAGATTAGCTTTGTTCTTTTGGCCAATGGTAGAACTCTCCAAGTTCATTGAGTATGAGATGGTTGTGAAAGGGAACTTGGTTGTAGTTTGGGGTTGGCAGGCTCTTGAGTTCATGTTTTCTGGATAGGGTGTGTGGTCATGCTAGTTATGTTCTTCATAGTGAATATGATTCAATGGAGTGTGCCGTGGCCTCCAAGTACTCCATCAGTTTGATGATGTATAGATATGGTGATATTTTGGGAAGTTTTAATGCAAAATTTAGCACCAATGGGCTTTTTAAGTTGAGGCAGTGCATTTAACAGCAATTTTTGTTGCAGAGCTTCAATTATGTACTCATGCCAATTATCTGGAAGTGATTTTTTTTTTCTGTTCTTGTATTATTATACTTTCAGGTTGTTTTAGCTTCATTGGGATTTGAAGGAAAAATGTCGTTTAAGAGATCAAAATCAGGAACTGAAAAAACTCTATCTACTGAAGAGGAGCAGATAAAGGTACTTGACATTCATCTGGCCTTATTTTATGAATGTGAAATGATAAATCTGATGCATTGTTATTGTACATTAGTGCAGACTCTGATATTTTATCTTCCATCCCAATGTTTGCATTAATTCTTCATTTTTTAGGCAATCAGTTAATTTATCTTAGACGAGAGTAAATTTTCGGAGGAATTCTGAAGTGAAAAATTATTTGATTTCCCTTTTTGTCTTAGGTTCTAGAAGTCAAAAAGCTGATTGGTCCAATTGCTGAGAAGTGCCCAGTTCTGTGTTCGGATGCATCAATTCTAAGATACCTTAGAGCGCGCAGTTATAATACTAAGAAGACTGCAAAGATGTTGAAAGGCACCATAAAATGGAGGCTGGAGTTCAAGCCTGAGAAGATTCAATGGGTGTGCAACAAATGTTATTTTTTTCTTATCTATCTTTTCCCATAGAATAAAATAGAATATATTAGAGTTCAAAGCACGAAAGTTGGTCAAATATGCTAGTTTTCTAAATGCTTACTAGTTCAGTTACTCTGTAAAAACATGTGAACATAGATAAATATATCTCAAACCCAACTAAAATTCACTGTCTAGTTTTATAGGTGGAATTACTGTAACTAGGATAGGTCTATCATTTTGTAATACTAATTGTCCATGTAATTGCAAACAAGTAATTTATATGGCTTCATCAGTATAATTCTCTCTATCTCAGATTCTATTTTGTTCAGTCAATTACATAGATGAGTTGCATGCTGTTAACTAGATAACTGCTATATATCTTGTTTTTTTTCTACTTTTTATGAAATTAGAGTGATGTTGCTCAAGAAGCTGAGAGAGGAAGGCTGTATAAAGCTGATTACTTGGACAAGCAAGGAAGGAATGTTTTTGTTATTAGACCTGGTGTTCAGGTAGTCTAAATTAATTGAAGAGATCAACATTCATTTTTATTTTGTGGTTGGATATCATTGTCAATATAATTTAAACTTGAATATATGGTTAATTTAATCTCTAAAGTTGTGCTTTATTATCACTTCAATCCCTATAGAATTAACAAAATTCAAGAAAATATATCTGTGATTCTAGTCCAAAGACTTATGTAAACCAAAATTACAGTTCGGGTTTTATTCTAAGTTTTGTCAATAATGGGAACCAGGGTAGTTTACAATTTCAAGGACTAATTGATGCTTTAGTCTTGAAGTTTGAGTGTTTTTGACTAAGACTTCTTCATCTATCCAATTTAGAGTACAAACACTCCAATGGCGCAAATCAAGTACCTGATTTACTGTTTGGAGAATGCCATATGGAATTCAGATTCCAATCAAGGACAGATGGTTTGGCTCATTGATTTTCAAGGGTGGAACACATCATGCTTGTCTATGAAGGTTGCACGAGACACTGCTCAAATCCTGCAGGCTCATTACCCTGAGAGGTTGGGCATTGCAATCTTTTACAATCCACCAAAGATGTTTGAGTCATTTTGGATGGTATGACACCATAACATCTCATGTCTTCATCACTGTCTACTTTTCATTGGGAAGGGAGGGGTGAGGATTTTGTGAGATGAGACTTGAATATGTAATGATATTCTCCTACTGGTGTTGTTTGTCATTAGGAGAGAAAATATTTTTCTCATTTGCTTGACTTTTTTATGATGTTTTCGTTATTTATGTTGTAAAAACTTAAAGATTCTACATGAAACTCGTTTCTTGAAAGAGAAGATAAACTTGTAAACAGTCCGTCTTTAGTCATATTATGCATTCTCAGTTGGAGTTACTTTTGTTGATTTCTGTTCCAACCAGAATAGATAAGATAAAGTGACTCCTTTGATTTATAAGTAGAAAGACAAACTGTAATTTTGTTTGTTGCTTTCCTTCTCTGTTAAAATTTGCTCAATAACATCTCTTACGTTCAATGTTGTTGTATTTGTTTAGTGTTTTTTTATGTTTTTTCATTGTGGCAGATGGTGAAACCATTTCTAGAAACCAAGACTCACAAAAAGGTGATATTTGTTTACCCTGCAAACGCAAGAAGCTGCGCGGTGATGGAAGAACACCTTGACATGGAGAAGGTGGAATCCTATTTTGGTGGGAAAAATACAGTTGGATTCAACTATGAAGCTTATGCTCGGAAAATGAAAGCAGATGAGAGTAACATATCTCGTATATTTGATTTATGTTATTCATCATCGCCTGGACTTTCAGTAACCAGTGCTTCTGTGAGTGAAGAAGCATCTAGTGAGATAGCAATTTGTTCAAACTTGGAAGATGCTGATGGCAGTAGTGCAAATGGAAAGCAAGATTGCTCCCGGTATGAATCCAATAAGGTTAATGAACCAAAAAAGACATAAAGGGCTGAATCAGAAGAAAACTAGGCATAGGCAAGGTGCAAGGTGGATTATATTACTCATTCAAACTACACTAGCACTACACTTCAATCAGTATGCATTATAGGTTTGAAAGTGTCATCTGAACCATTACTTGTGGTCCATGGTCCATAGCAGCATGGATCCATATCTCACTGAAAAAGATAGAAGTTTGAGTTGGCTCATATGGCATTAGAATGTCAGCAAAATCCAAAAAATAGAAATTTCAGATTTCTTTCATGTTACTTTTTCCCTCTCTCCCTCAGTTTTTCTATCTTTCTTTGTGTTGTGGTGGGGTTCTGATAGGGTGTGTTTCAGTGATTGTGATTGCTTTTTGTTCAATGTGAAGCTATGATGAGAAACACCTACCACCCTTTCATGTACTGAGGTCCAATCCAAGACCTAACATGAAAATTTTGTAGAGATGAGGCATTTTCCATATTAATATATTTGTTAGTTCATGATGAGGTGTGAAGGTGCTGGAGTTCCATCATCAAATCAGCATTTTAAACCAGGCTAGTGGTGGTTGTGACTTTACAGAAAGGAAAGCACATGACTCATTCAGGGGAAACATCTAACTTGAGAATTAATCATACTAATTAATTAGTACTATGAGATTCTATATTAATACAAATTACCATAAAGTTTTTTCTTAAGCAAAAATTAAAGATAGAGAAAAAAAAGGGAAAAAGGTTGCTTATCTTTTGATCCTTTCTCTAACTGGCTAAGCATAATTTACAGACAAAAAGTGAGTTATTTAGTTCTGTAAGGCCCTGTGTCATCAGAGCTTTTATAACATCTTGGTCTTATATTCTTTAGGGATAACAAAGGACATTCATGAGAAGTGAATAAATTGTAAATAAATAAATTCTAAAAATGAATTTTAATTTTATATTTGACTTGCAGTTTACTCTTAACACGTTTTATAAGGTAAACTTCAAAAGACATGCTCTGTCAAAAATTTAAAAAAAAAAAAAAAACATTAGAAAATCGAACAAACCCATTGGCTGAAAATTTTAAAAAGCACTAAAAATGTATGAAGACTATTTTTTTTTTTAAATTTTCTGGACAGATGAATGCCATTTTTTTTAAAAATTTCTCTATTAATTCAAACCGAAGAGGCATAATAAAAAGAGAAATATAAAATATATTAATTAGTAAATAGTATTTATTTATTTATTTATTTGTAATTTTTAATCAAGCATTTCTCAACTTCTTACAAAGAAACAGTAATTATTTTAATACAATATTGTTGTCATAATGGCCTGTCAATTCCTACTTATCTTTAATGTGAATTTAAAAATGAAGATTAAGAAGTGTACAACTTATTTTTGACAGAGAAGAAGGACATAACGTTAATGCTTAGTACATATACATCAAGACGTTTATCAAGAAATGAATGAAATTCCTAAGAAAATACTAAAATATAATAAGAATAGAAGAAAGGAGCTCCAAATACATTTTTCATGAAAAATAATATGTTTATGAAATAAAATGGATGTTTGGTACTTCAATTGAAATTTAGTCAATTTATTTTTAAAATAAACTGTTTTTATAAATATGAAAATTTATATCTCAGGCATGATTATTCTTTAACATTATTCTCCTTTCAATTTTTTGTCATGCAAATATTGATTTTTGTGTTATATAAAAAAACTTAATTGTTTAAAAACTAGCCTGGTTGTAATTATTTGAAGAAACAAGAATTATGATTATAATTAGTTGTTATAGTAATAATCAATTTTACATATAACTCTTTATTAATATAAATTAATTTTGTCCCAAACAGACCTGAATATCAATAATTTCATCAATATTTTCACTGTATATTAAAATAATTACTCTTAAATACTACTTAATTACTCCGTCATTCAATTATTTAATATATCCTAATATAGCATTACAACTTTAATATTTTCTCTGTTAAATATCACTCTCATTTTCCTTAATCATTTGTAAATATTAATTACTTTTTCTGCGAGTCTATGACTTCAATAAATTATCATAAAGACTTCACTTGCCGGCGAAAATCAGGAATCAAATTTTCCAAGATTTATTAAAAAAGTGCGTTTGGTGATCACCACTAATCTGGAAAAGCACGCAGACAAAAAAGCACGTTTTGTGGAATAAATATAATAATAAACTTATGTCATCGAGGATGCAATTATCATGACCAACATTCATTTTTGATTCTCTACATTTTTTAATTCGGTTTATAAATTATGTTATATCAAGAGACGTGATTATAGAATTTAAGCGCGTCAGTGAAAAATACTAGTACAACACGTTACTAGCATGAAATATTGGAATTTGAATTTTTGCTGGTTTCTTTCCGGTCTTATTTCTTTCTTTTACTTTTAAAATACATTTATGTATTCTGATTTTTAATATTTTAAAATTTAATGAAATAAAATTTTATATTTTAAAAATATGAGAGATAATAAAAAGTATAGTTTTAAACGTGATAGAAAAAACAACAAAAGTTATTTGAACATGAACAAAAACCTTCAACTTAAAAATATTGATAAAGAAAAACAAATAGTTTATTGAACTAAACCAATTATTCGAATAGAAGAAATTAACATGAGTTGTATTAAGCTTAACGAAAATAATTAATACCTTTTAATGTGATTAATTAAAATTAGAATTTGTATTAAAAGTATTCACATTTAATGTTGATAGTGTCTTGAGTAGAGTTATTTTAATAAATAAATACTTTCAGAAGAAAGAAATGAATGAAAGATTGAATCTTGCATGAATCCAAAGTCCTAGAATTTACTCTTTTTTTTTATACATTTCACAATAACAAGAAAGCATGACAGTGAAAAAGGTTCTTTGGAGAAAGCAACATAGGAAAAAAAAAATAAAAAAAAAAATTAGTTGTAATAATGTAATCATAGCTTTCTTTGTCCTTTTCTTTCTTCTTCTTCTTCTTCACCTTCAATCTTCCCCTTTCTCTTCTTTTGGTGCCGCTCCACACTCTCTTTGTCAAACCATCAAATACACGTAGCCAATACATAACACACACGTTCAGCTCCTCATAGTTCCTGTTGCCAATGGCTTGCCACATAGAGTAAACAAAAGAAAGGACATTGAAAAGCTCAGGATTCTCAATTACCCTCTGTTTTCTTTTGTTTCCACAATCATCTCAGGTGAGTCATTTATCTACAACATTAGGTTTTTTTCATACCCTTTTTCCCCTTTATTTGGTTAGGTTATAGTGTGATCACCCCATAATTTTTCCTGGATTTCTGGGGTTTTCAGGCTTGGATTGATCTGAGAGATTGTTTTGATTCATGCTGAGGTACGTTTAAGTTTGAGTGATGATAAATTTCTGTTTTTTGTTTCCTTTTTTTGAGGGAACTGGTGTTGGTGGGTCAATGGATCTTATTTGGGTACCTTTTTTGTTTGTTCATGTTTGATCAATCAAAACAGGTTTTAATTAGGGGAGTTGTCAAAGGAGAGAGACAGAGAGGGGAAGATGGGATCAGAAATTGGAATCAAAATAAGGAAAGTTGTTGTAACTTCCATCAGAGGTGGTTTCAGATCAGCTTGCAATCATCCATTCCTTTTGGGGTTTTTGTGTTTCTTGCTTTTGTTGTACAGATCTTTTCCTTTTCTGTTTTCTATTTTGGTCTCTGCATCTCCTGTTTTGGTCTGCACTGCTATTCTGCTTGGGACCCTTCTCAGTTTTGGGCAGCCAAATGTGCCTGAAGTTGAAAAGGAAGACAAAGTTACTCATAGCTTATCATCCTTTCAAGCTGGGTTTTCAGAGGGGGAGACTGTTTTCTCTGACAGAGATGAGAGCTACTTTGTGAAGGGGTATTCACAGAATATGAGTGATGTGGAAGAGAGGGGCATTGAGGAAGCAAGTTTGGTTGCTGAGAGGGATAATAGGACAGAAGAAGATCAAGACTTGCGTTCTGAATTACCCCCAGATGATGCAAACTTGCTGGATATTCAGCCTGAGAAGCAAAAAACAGGGGAAGTGGTAGGCGAAAGGGAACTCCACAGTTTTGAGTTGGGAAAGAATAAGGAAATTCATGAAGAGAACCTGACTTCTGCAGCTGTTTCAAGTGATGATGAAGCTATTGAGAAGCAATATGTCTTGGTTCAGAAAATGGATGATGATACTTTTGAATTTGAAAATGAGAAATCTCCAAGAGATCATGTGGACTTTTCTGCTAGCTCATCGTGGAAACAGGTGGAAAATGATGACGATGGTGATGATAATGTCTCGGTGGAGTCAGGTTCTGATGGGGCTGAGAGCTCTTCACCAGATGCTTCCATGGCTGACATAATTCCAATACTTGATGAACTCCACCCACTACTAGACCTAGATGCTCCACAACCAGCTCTTGTGTCCCGTGATGGTTCTGATGCTGCATCTGAGAAGTCTCAGAATAGTGACGATGACAGTGTCGAATCAGATGATGATACTGAAAACCCTGGTGATGTGGAAGATGATGGTATTGATGAACCCGATGATGAAGAGGAAGAGGAAGCTACAGGTGGCAAAGAAGATGAAAGTAAATCTGCCATTAAATGGACAGAGGATGACCAAAAGAACCTCATGGATCTGGGAAATTTAGAGCTGGAAAGGAATACGCGGTTGGAGAATCTTATTGCCAGGAGAAGACAAAGGAGATTGATGTCTGAGAAGAATCTAATAGACTTAGACTTTGCTGATATTCCCAGTAATGTTGGACCTATTGCTACAACCAGGCATAATCCATTTGATTTCCCTGATGACTCCTTTGCTGCCATGGGATTACCACCCATTCCTGGATCTGCTCCTTCTATTCTACAGCCTAGACGAAACCCTTTTGATATTCCTTACGACTCCAGTGAAGAAAAACCTGATCTTAAGGGGGACAGTTTTCAACAAGAGTTTACAGTGTTTCATCAAAAAGATGCCCTTTTTCGGCGGCATGAAAGTTTCAGCATGGGACCTTCAGTACTGGGGTTATCCAGGCAAGAGAGGTATGATTGGAAACCTGTCTTTGTATCTGAAAGGATGACTTCAGAGGGAACAAGTTATTCTTCATTTCACAGGCAATCAAGTGAAGTAAGTGATTCAAAGTTGAGCTCTGTTCCAGATACTGAATCTTTGAGTTCAATTGATCAAGATGACAGGAAATTCAGTGAGCAGGACTTGTCTCAAGAAAATGAATTGGTATCTAACATGGATAATGCTTCTGATGTTGTTGAACATGGAAGCCACACCTCTGAAGAAAATGATTCTGTGGAGATGATACAAGTTGAGGAGAGCAATGTTCTCCATGATGAAGTTGAGATAGTGCTGGGTGGGGTGGAAAATCCTTCTGTGGCATTTTATCCTGAAGCAGGAGAGGTTGAAATTCATGAACAATTTAATGCAGGGGAAACACATTTGAGAAGAGAACCAAGTGACGAGGAGAGCGACAGCCACAACAGCAGATCAAGCCATTCTTCACTATCAGAAGTAATTGACAGCACGCCAGATCACAAAATAGAGAGTTTGCAAGAAGGAGATGATCATGTCTCTAAATCTGGAATTTCAACACAAGTTTCAGTACAGGAATCTAACTTGCAGCATGTTAGTAGTAGTGAGGTGGAAGATAATCACCATGTAGAACCTGTTTATGATTCTAGTCCCCAGGCTTCTCATGATTCTGCTCTGGAGTTTTCCGAGAGGGCAATGCCTCCTGCTTCAGTAGAAACTGCTAATGTGGCAGATAAGGAGTTGGATGTGCATGATCACAGACAGGAAAGTAATACTTCTGATCATGATAAAACTCAAGCAGCCTCTTCCGAACATCACGTGGAAGCCCAAAATGAGTTGAGGTCTGAGAAATCTGAAGATGTGTATGTTGCAGTGAATGAGTTATCTTCAGCTAATACATCTACCGTGGCTGAGCCTCAGGTTATCCCTGTTTCTGTGGATTCAAATTTGTCTTCAGATTTGGGATCAATAACCAGTGTGATTAATTCAGACTTAGTATTAGCTGACCACATACGTGCTGATTCTGAAATTCTTCACCAAGACAATATAAATTCTGTAGATTCAGATTCTGAAAGGTCACATCTATCAGATAATGAATCTCTGGAGGAAAGTGCACTGCCCAACGAAATATCGAGATCTTTTAGTGCAAATGTGTCTGTGTTAGTCCAAGATGCAGATGAAATGTTGGATTCTGGGGCTTCTGATACCCACCATATATCTTCTGATGGTTCCTTTATGCCTGCCCAACAGGATTTGCATCTTGCACCAGCAGCAGGGCCAGCACCAGTGGATCATCCTAGTCCACCTGAAGAAAGCGGACATACAGAAAAAAATTCATCAAATAATGATGGCATATGTCAGATTCAGCAGGGTAATGCCTTGACAAGTTCTGTGGAGCAAGGTGATTTGGATAAGAATGTGGTTGTTTTCACTTCTGACAGTCAACATGAAAGTGATGAGAAGCCTTCTTCTAACATGGAGAATCGTAAATCAATCTCCGATAAATCAGTTGTTGCACAATCTTTTAGTGATCATGATGAAAGTCAGGTAAGTCACATGACAATGTATGCTTCCATAATCTAAGTAATTTATCTGCCAAACTTTTTTTTCTTTGAGGGTCCATTTAGTTATCAAGGATAATTACTTGATGATGTCATAAAAGGAAATAGTAGTGGTTTTTATTTTAATTTTGAGGACATGCTGTTGATAATATTCTCAATGCTTACGAAATCTGTATGGGATTTGGAATTCTACTTATCTGTACTAGCCATTAAATCATAGAATTGTTTCTGGGGCAATAACTGCTTACTCCCGATAACATCTGCATCCCAAAGAAATTTCTATACTACAAACTTTCCACTTTGGGGGAAGAAAAAGATCTTATCTTCTTTAACATATATTCAGAATCTACACATAGCATTGATGCCCTGTCACAACTTTTGTAGGATATAAACAAACTGTAATTTTGAACCCAAATGGTTAATATGTATAAAAAAGACTTGTTATATTTTTTACATTTCAATTAATTTGATGTCCATGTCCTCTGCAAAAAAAAAAAAAAGTTATAAAATATTTTTAATTTTAAAAAGTGCTAAGGAAAAAAAAATTTGTATTAATAGATGTTTTTACCCTTTTTTTACCACATTGAGATATTGAATATGGTAGAGTTAGCTCTATTTTTTCCATTCAAATTTAAAGAATGGACAATTGAATACCCTTCAATAAGTAAATAGATCCCAAACATATGCTGTTCTTTTTTTTTTCTGTGATTCCCAGAAGTCAGAATGAGAATGAGATGTCAAACACATAACGATGTTTAGTAAGAATATATATGTGAAGTTCAGTTTCATTGTACAAGTGATAGAATATTTTCTTTCCAAGTTGTAATTGTTTGAATTATGTATTCTATGACTATTTCTGCAAACATGATTGATGTACGTGAATAACTTGTTCCGTCCTTTTGACCTGTTTTTATCTGAAGCTCATACCAGCTCTGCTGGCATTGGGTTTGTTCCACAAAAAGTGTGATTATGGATTTAAGACTCTAAATTAGCTGAGTAAACTGATCATAATTTCCTTAACATTCTGCAGAGCTCTTATGCTATCCACGTTGAATCAGAGCAGAGTTTTGACAAATCCAATGATGAAACTGGAGAGTTGCATGATGCGACTGAAAAAGTTCAACCAAGCATTTCTTCGGTGACCTCAGAAAAATCTCAGAACCCTGAATTCGGGTCACCCTCTGGTGAAGTGGATTTGGAAGTTGATAGGCATGGGGCAGTTGAAAAGGAAGCCGAAGTGCTAGAAACTGCAGTTGCTTCAGAAGAGAGCATGTCTCAGGTTACGGAAGAAAATATCAATGAATTTGATGACATGAAGGAAATTGACGAAGGATTCTTGTCAGAATTGGACACTGTTGGAGACTTTCGTGTCAATGATGCTGGTGTATCACTTCATACTGACACTGAACATGAGAAAACTGGAGATTCTCAAGTTTTTTCACTCCCTAAGGATGTAAAGATAGAAGAGATTGAACAGGGCATCCCAGTTCTTGAAGCCAGATCACTTGAAGATGTTAACCTGGCTTTTAAGCAACTTCAAGAAGGAGTGGATGTTAAAGAAGTTATGCTTCCAAGTACTATTAAGGATCAGCATGCTAGCGAAGAATCTAAAGATCATCTGGAAGCTAATTCAGACCTTCAGGTTGTTGAAGCCAGATCTCTGGAAGATATTAACATTGCTTTAAAGCAAGCATCTGAAGGAAATAAAGGGGAGCTTCCAAATTCCTTGGATTTGAAAGCCACTTCAGTCAAAGTTGAAGAAACTGGAGTTGGCTCATCAAAGGTGAATGAATCCAGTTCTGAAGAAACTAGCAGAACTATGGCAGATAAATCAGAAAATGTACCCAACAGTGGCTCCAGTGACAAGGCAAAATCTCACAGTAAGAAATCTAGTTCCAGTTCCAGCTCAAGCTCAAGCTCAAGCTCGAGCGATTCTGATTGATATTGTGAGAGGCCACTTTGAGCACTGAAGAAAGAATCGTAAGTTTCTCATTTGTGTTGTTTTATTTATTTGTCCTTCAGTGATGGGAATTTAGCCAACCAAGTCTTGGCTAATGGTAGTGAGGTCAGGTTTCGTAAATTTTGTTGGATTGGTTTCTTCAAGAATGAGTTTTTGGTTTTATTTCTTGAAGCGTGCAGTTTTTTGTTCAATTTTATCCCGAGTGTGAGCAATTTGGCATATACAGGGTGAGTGTTTATTTCCCACAGGTGCACATTGTGTAGTCCAAAAAAGAAAAAAAGAGAGAAATTGGAGTATTGTACATTATACTTTGATTGTAGAAATGGTGACTGGACTTTGTTTATTGTATACATCCATCAGTGGTTCTGTTTTTCTTTTCCTTTTCTTATTTGCTACTTTTTTCGTCACCAATACATCAACAATACAATCTTTAGTTTTTGGTTCTAAGGAAAATATCGTTACATCTTAACATTTTACATAAATAATAACTTTAATCTGGTTTTGCCTCTACTGACCAATTCAAGAAACCAGCCTTGTTAATTTTTGGATACTCTTCAGAAAATGATGAGATTCTGCCTAATATTAACTGCATTTGTTCTATTAAGTCCCAAATTTTCTTACTCCTCATTGAATTAGTCTGCATCACGTTTGATTGATGCCTCTTTAAAGTGTACTTTTACTGGTTTTGGTTGTAATAATTTTTGGACCCCAATTATTATAACCTGTAAAAGGTACAGTTTTAAAATGTTTAGGTATTTATGGTTGTTTTCATTTGTCAGCTTCAGTTACCTCGTTCTTTTTGTGAAATTATAATAATTTTATGTACTTGAAAACACTATATCGTTTGTCCACATTTTTTATGATTATAAACAGTTAATACGGTTAGAAATAATTATCCTGACAGTTATTATAATTAAAAACAGTAATCGAAATATGAAAGGTAAAATAATAAGAACATATGTAAAAAAGGTGACAAACAAAATCCCCAGTATGAATCTTGTCTAGTCTCTGACATTTAGTAACAAACCAAAATTTATAAACAGAATATCCGAAAAAAAATTATTTAAAATTTTAATAATATTTGACACTCCGAAAGTTATAATTTACCCTTTCTCTTAAAATTCAATGTCAAAAAAGAAGAGGGATAATACTTGAAAAGATATTTTTATATTCATTGCGTTGCCACGATAAATAGAAAAGAGAAGGCGTTACAAGGACACCCTCACATGCAAATTTTTATGAAAGATTATGTTTATAGAATCAGAGTATCAAAAATCAGTTATGGAATCCAATATATTAAGGCAAACGACATTACAACATGTCTTGGTTAACATTTCTTTCACTGGCTCGCTATTTTTACGGTCGATGTTTTAAACAGATGAGATATTTCTCCTAATAATATAACCAAGTATTGTGACTAAGGAACTACGGCATTAATTTCTGGAAAGACCAGCTACAGCTTTTGTTTCTTGTTTGGTGGCCCGGAAGAAGTCTCAGCCTGCAAACACATTTCAAAATTGCACAATTAAATAGAATACCAGGGGCTTTTGCCTGGAAAGCTACTGCTTCATGAAATTTTCATAGGGCTTAATTTTTTTTCTCCACATTCATTCAAATATATAAATTTTATTTTTTATCATATAATATTTTTCTATGATCATCCCTTTAATGTCCAATTCTGTGTTTTTTGTCCACCTATCTTACTGAAATAGAAACACTTGTGTTGTGTGCATGTCAGGCGAAGCTATGTAAGCACTTTTGCGAAGAAAATTAACCAGAAGGATAAAAGAGGATTTAGACAATATAAGGATTGTGAACAAAAAATTAAAATGATACAACCGAAAGCAAAAATCATGGTATTTGTAAGGGTGAAAAAGATATTCCTGTTTCTTTCCTAAACTTCTCTCCAGGAATATAATGTTATAGTATACTGAAAAATAAACCATAAGAGACTATGAAAAGTTCAACGAGGACCTAAATTTCTGCCAACTTCAAAGTATAACATTCATCATAAATATAAGAAAAAATTCTTACAGTATTCAGTTGTTCCCTGATGTATGTCAAGGATCTCAGCATAGCTTCAAGTGTGTCCCTTGTGAGAAAAAACTTCACCTCTTTTTCACCTGATGGAGACTTGCTGTAATCATGCAGCTACAAACGAAAGCAGATATCACAAGGAAATCCTTCGTAGTATAGTATCACAAAGGTACATCACAACAACAGCCAAAAGAAGACATTGCAGATACATCTTAGCACTTCATAATATCTGATCGCGTTAACAAAATTTTAGTGAATCCTTCTAAAAGCAGATTTTGATTCATAATAACTACGCTTAATACATTACTCTCTTAGTTACCTTGAGGCTGATTATAGCCACTCTATCCGCAGGGGATGATGATCCACGGTTCTCCATGGTCCACGTCATCGATTTGAGGCAAGGAAGGCTTTCCTACAATGTTATTTTAAAATTTTTACAATAAAAAACAAAATTAAATTCAGTAAATAGCCAAAAGAAAAGAGGAAGCAAGGGTATTTATATTTTACAGTAAGAGACTCAATTTAGATAATAAAGAAAATGGGTCTAAAGTAAATAATCACTAATAACTAATGAGCACCAAGTACTGATATAGCTCAGTTCACCCTAGGTCATTTGTAACAAAAATCAGAGCACAACTTTTCCTCACATTCACACAGTAAGCGCATTAAGAATATCAAACCATTCATATTTCAAATGTGCAATGCAGTTCTAAGTTATCACGAGTCTAGGCAATCGAGCGTCAAATGCATACATCTATCATCAAAAATCTAAACCATCAAATGAAAATCGAACGTTCCACATTTTATTTCTACACGTCAGACATAAAACAGGCATTCAAATTCTGTATCATCAATTTTACATCAACGCAGTAGCTACATGAATTTCAAGACAACCGGCCGCACTGAGTCCAGTTCCTTACCAGGTCATCACAAGGAGCAACGGCATCACACTGGAAGCAGGACGACGCCGTTTCGGAATCAGCGCGATTGAGCGGGGCAACAGAGGCGGGGTCATGCCGCGGCCAGAGCAGAGAAGGAGCAACATTGGGCGTTCCGTTGAATTGCAGCGACGCGTCCTCCTTCCATCGATCACTGTTTCTCCTCAACGAGGAGAGGAGATTGGTTCGGAGTTGTTGCGGAAGGTCGGGGGGAAAGAGTTTCAAGACGTCGTGGTGGTGGTCGTGGCGAGCGAGGTTGTAGCGCGCGCATTTTCGGAGGAGGGAGCGGAGGCACGCCAAGACCTGCGAGATAAGTGAGGTGATGGTGGAAAAGAGGGAATTGGCGGTGAAAATGGTGAGGTGAGAGGGTTACTTACGGGGTCGAGTTGAGAGAGGGAAGAGAGGCGGAGGAGGGATTGGAAGCGAGTCTTGTCGGAGAGGGGAAGACCGGTGTTGCGCGTGGACCAGAGGGTGCAGAGGATGAGGTTCAGTGATTCTTCTGATTCTATGTGCGATAGGTTGTGAAGTTCCTGCAGCACTTCACTCTCCTCCATCTGCTTCTACCTGCTTCCTGTACACAGATCAACATAGGTTGCTTCCTTCCTCCTCCTTGGTTCGGTTCACTTCTAAACTCTGCCGTATTTTCCACAAATTATTGGGGTTAGTTAAATAAAAGAGAGAAGGGATGAAAAGAAAAAAAAAATAAGGGGAAAAGTACAGTTATTATTTGAGATTGGAATTTGATCATTTTGAAAATTTTATATAAAATTCATTCATAAATGTTTGGAATATATCTTTCTCATAGAAGGACTTTAAGTTTTTTATGAAGTGTTTAATGAAAATATTGAGTTCATTAAAAGATTTGCACAACTAACACATAGACTTACACGTATAATTAAAAAAAAAAAATAGGTTTTCTATTTTTCTTTCATTTTACACTTTTTTTTTTCTCTTTTTTCCTTCCTTCTTTCATCTTCTTTCCAACACTAACTTTGTATTTAAATGAAGAATTTCAATTATCCAAAGAAATTGAAATATATAGTATTTGAATTACTTGCAATTGAATTAGTTTCATTTCTTAAATAGTTTCTTTGGATTAAGTAATTGAAATATTTTGGATTTCAATTTTCTTGTTTAGATAAAGCAAGTTAATATCTATTTTAAGGCAAACTCAAATTTATTCTTAAGTATGAATTGAGTCACCTCAACCTCACTTGACATTCAACTAAGGCTAACTCGACTTGACCTTCAGCCTAAGTTGACTAGGCTCGACCATCAACCCAACCAGACTCTACCTTCGGTCCAAGCGAACCTAACTCAACCTTTGGTTCGGACTGACCTGGCTAAACCTTCGATCCAAACTGACTCAGACTATAAGACCCGAAAAAATTAAATAAATAAATATTTATTTAATATAAATACAATTAAAGGGATCTTTATGATAATTAATGCGGGGAATTATAACAAGGAGTAATAGTAGTTCAATTGGTTGTGCATGTGGAGTAACATTGAGGGAACTTGAATTTGAGTTTTGTATATGTCATTAATGGATTAATTTTATTATTTAATTGTTTTGCATGTGTTGTTGTGGGATACCAAATTATAAAGCATGGTCATGGACTTTTTTTGTTCTAACCAATTAGTAATTCCATAATTGGGGAATTTTAACTTTTTTGTCCTAACCAATTAGTAATTCCATAATTGGGGAATTTTAATTTCTTTTTTTAGTGAATTTCAAATTCTACTACTTTAGTTATTTGAAATAGCTTCTTAAAATTTTTCAATTTCAATCTCCTTTTAATTTCCTCATCCAAACATATCATTTTCTATGAAAGTATTTCAAATTCTCCAAATAAATGAATTTTAATTTCCTTTTCCAATTATGCACAAATGAAAGTAGTCTCAAAGCCTAATACCAATAACTATGACTTACCATGGTTAATAAAAGATAAATGATACCGTGGTTGTCTATAGAAAATGCCATCATCCCCTTTTTTTCCCTCTTAAAAGGAATTCATCAAACCACCTCATTTACTCACCCTTCTACCTTAAGAAAATAAAACAACAAAACTCTAAAATTAGGCAGAGAGCGAACAAAATAATCTTATCGGGAAATAATGTTCAATCCAAAAATATCTTTTGAAGAAAACTTCATCTTTTTCTTCTTCATCTTCACCAACCTTCAACTTCATAATTTTGTAACATCCTAGCCAGAAATTACTTATTTAAAATTTTAAATAGTACAAATAATAATAATCTGCATTTATTATTAAAAATACTTTTCTCCAAAATGCGGGAAAAATTAAAACTTTATTTCAAACGTGCCAAATAAACAAATCCATAAAGGGTTCACCTATTACAATTAGTAAAACTATTAATAGCACTGATTACAAAATAATCCATAAAACATTATAAAAAAAATCTTTATGTTTAACTCCCATGCTGGCCCCACTCCGACTCTAAGCATCCACGTGCTCACCTGAATCAACATCTGCTCCCATGTAATAAGTTACACGATCATCGCCAAACACACAAAGATAGGGTGAGCTCAAATAAAAGGAAATACAATATAAATTAAAAATACAATTTCAAACCCATGACCTTTGTTAGAACCCCAATCCTTAATCCTCGACTTCCAAATCTTATGTTGGACGCCTCTTGATTTTACACCCTTTGATGATTATATTGATCGACCTTTGCTATCAAGAGTGTCTACTCGCCCCTCCGACTATAGGCCACCACCTAATAGTCCACACGTGGGAATAAATTTGTAACAACTACAATTCGCGACACCAAGTGGAGTTCCCTAATACAAACCACAGTCCGTATTTATCTCAAGACTATCAAACTCGTCAGATAACACCGAGGAGGGCAATCTTCCGGAACCCATCCATACGAGCCACGATCTCACACACTCCACTGGACTTCCAAAACCACCAAACTTCTACCTCGAGTGGCCATGTGTTACCCCAATACAATTTCCACTCGTAACTGGGTACCCAACAAAACATCACATCAAGACCTCCATCCAAAACTGTGTAGAACACTCCATGAAGTCCAACTCTATACCTAGAACCGCCTAGCGCCACTCACTTCGTCGCTAGATGAACTTGCGCTCCAGGCCGCCTGGCGAGCACCTCATGCTGCAAGGTGCCACGCACTTCCAGGAACTCTACCATTTTGCTTCCGCCAGGCGCCACACTAATCCAGTGGCCACTGCTACTATTTTGGATCACTACCGCCTGGCGGCTCATCATGCGTCGCCAGGCGCCATACCAGTAATGCAATATTATTGGTTTTTGGCACTTTTGCTCAGGTTCTAATGAACCCCAAACACATAACACATAATCCATAACACACTTACAATTATTCAGTCATGACCCTATGACTGAATTACAATGCAACACATTCATATATTATTTGACCAAGTAAAGCATATCATGTGAGTTCCTACTCCATCACCACTTACGCATACATACATACAATACTCAAACAACCCATTTTACCACACTGATTTTCCATCAATCATCCAAATTTGCAATTCATAACAGTTCTCAAATCATACAGTACACCACCTCACAATCAAAGTAAACTTACCACTTTTACACTCCTGTAATTCCAATTATCACATAATTCTACTTAGTTCAATTTCATAAATGTGTGTCCTTTCAAACACCTTTGCCCAATCACCCAGTAATATACACAAAATTTCCTAAAGAATCCACCCCAACAGCCCAACTCGAAACGAAATCAGAGGGACTCTCAGCCCTGATATGTCGCTTGGCGGCAGTTCATGTGTCGTCAGGCGATGCATAGAAATTCTGGGTTCTGCTAAGATTTTTCCTACACCAGTACGAATTTCACAACTCGCAAATTATCAATTCGGCATACATTTTAACATGTCTTTAACGGTTCATCCAAATTATGATTTCCATGCTAGTTTAATTTAATATCGTTTTCATAAAACACAACAGCAATCAAGGAAAGAAAACATATTCTCTCATCTCCAATCCCGACATGACATTAATCCCCAATCATGACCATATTCATACATTATCATCAAATCATAGAGGCTCATACATGTAACCGCACAATTGATCATTCCATTTTATATGGAAATTCCTTCCAGGCCTCCCAACATCACAAAAACCCACGAAAAATAGAAAACTGGAAACCCAGCTCGCATCGCCTGGCGGGCAACACCTAGCCGCTAGGCAGTTCATAGAAGAAATGGCAGTTCATAAACGCAAAGAAACTTAGGTGAAAATGGCAAGAAAATACACCTCAATCATCAAGCTTAACACGCAATCATATAATTAAGATGTAAAGCACAAAGTGGAACTCCCCTAACTCAATTCTTTAGTGTTCTAAACTCCTTAGATGGTAGACACACGAAATTCTCCTATTCCCCCTCATTTTCCAGCCCACAACCTCCCAGTTACCAAGTACATGCACAACCATTAAGCCAATTCGTGTTACTTGACAATTCCTATACATCTAGGAATTTATAAACACTCATCATGATCAAGCATATCATAAAATTAATGAAATCAAAATAATCACACAATTGGCATATATATGACTCAAACTCAAGTCCTCTGAATAGGAATAAATACTCTCAACTATTTGAGTTAGTACTTTTCCACGTCATGAAAGTTAGTATTAAATGTCATAAAGGCTCTCACTACCCACATTTATTAAATAATTATTTATTTAATTATTTAAATTTCTCGGGTCTCACAATTTTCCCTAAATTGTTCTACCTCTTTCCCCTCATTAAATTTTGCATAAGTCACCGATACGAGAAAATGTATCTCTTGTATCTCCCTTCTTCATTCACATACACCGTCCTGGTAGTCGCAGCAAGGGTGGCTCAAGAATTTTAGAGATTTAAAGAAAAACTAAATTAAAATATGCTTTTTCGAACTCTTTTTTATGCAAAATTATCTATTAAATTTTTGTAATTAATTTCATTTGACTTTCTCACTGTTCTCGAATTACAATTCGTGTTCATCGCTTATTTTATTAGATATTTCATCTCTATTATTCACCAAAAGGCTAAAACCCTAACCTAGTTAATAATTATGCAATTCAATCCAAGCAAACTTTGTAGTTCCTTATCAAAATGTATGCAAAAAAACTCTCAAAACTCATAAGTTGAAAAGCACAAAAAAAAAATCAGGCAAAAAAACACATTTTTAATCCTAATACAAATCCAACAAATAGAATAAAAATAACGACAATAGAAATAGAAGGAAAACCATGCTAACCAAAATGGAATCTATCAAAATCTTTAAAAGAATAACTTTAGAATAGATGTAAACCTTGAAAAAAACTTTACAATAGAAGAAAGCAACGAGAGAAAAGTAGATGAAATAGATGAGGAGTAGAAATCATAATTGATTATAAGAGAATAGAGATAATTAATCATTCTCTTTATCCTAAACAAAATATAATTTATTAAAAAAATATTTTAACTCATTAAATACCATATTTAATATCAATAAAAATTAACAAACACTTATAATAATTTAATTATATTTTATTTTCAAATATAAAGTTGTAATTAATTTAATATAGGTATTTTATTTACTACTAAATATAAGGCTTAGTTGTACATTTGGTCATCTTATTTGGTTGTTGATTCAATTTCGCCCTCTTATCTTTTTTGTTCAACTTAATTCTCTTATTTTTTTAAAATGCTTCAATTTGGTCTTTTTCGTTAAGTTGACGTTAATGCAATATTGGTACATGTTAAGTGTCTATTCATGAAGTTTTCAATTTTTTTTAAACATAAACTGTCACATGTCAGGTCATGATCGTGTCACGTGTCAATGTTATTGCCATGAGCAGTGGTTGTTTTTAATTTAATCCCTATGTTTAAAATTTTAATTCAATTTAGTTTGATTTTTTTAAATAGAGCAATTTGGAGTCTCTCTAATTTGAGATCAAATCAGTAATTAAGCTTAATTACAATTTATATATAAACATGTTAAAATATTTTTTAGAATTTATACATCACTTCACCTAAATATTTAAATTATTTTATTTTTTAAAAGTGTAAAATTTGAGACCAAAGTAGTAATAATGTTAATTATAACTTATATATACATGTTAAAATAATTTTTTTAGAATTTATACATTAAATCACTTTACCTAAATACTCAAATTATTTTATTTTTTATATTTTTACATTTTTACATATGTAAAAAGAATTTTTTAAGGTGTTTTCTTTCTTAAACATAAGTTTATATTAATTTAATAAAAGAATATTAGTGCTAACAAAAATTAGGCCTTTATTCTTTGGAGGCTTAAAGGGAGTGTTTTACTTTATTCATCTTTGAGTCGTCGACAATGTCTCCGATGGTGACCGGTGTCATCGACAATGTCTTTGATGGTGACCGGTGTTGTCGATATGGTCTTTGATGGTGACCAATGTCGTTGACAATGTCTTTGATGATGACCGGTGTCGTTGACAATCTTTGATGGTGACCAATGTCGCCAATAGTGTCTATGGTCGGTCATGAGAGTCACGATAGTTGGAGGCCTTAGTGCAAAGGAGTGACTCTTAGAGATGGAAAGAAGATGAAAGAGAGAAAAAAAATAGAAATATCATAATTGTTTTAAAATTATATATGTCACTCTATGAGTTAGTCACGTGTTCAAATATTTTAACCCACTTAAAAGTCCTTCAATATAAAAATATAACAAAAATATAATAAAACCATTAGATAAAAATATAAAAGTATAACAAAAATATAATTAAACAAAAACCATAAGTTCAAAATATAATTAAACCAAAAATATAATTAAACAAAAATATAAATGACAAAAACATAAAAAAAATATATAAGAAAATTAAAAAAAATAAATATAAACTGGATGAACAAATCTGGAAATAACATAAAACAAATTTCAAAATCCATTGGGTTTCCAAATCGGATTTGAAAATTCAGTAATTTTCTAAATCAGATTTCGAAGTCCTATATGTTTTTTTTTTTTTGAAATAAATTTTGATATCTAATAAGTTTTCTAATTGAATTTCTAATTTCAGTGCATTCCTAATTTAGACGGATTTACAAATTCAAAATTTACTTAAATCGAAATTACAAATCTGGTATTTTTACAAACAAGAATCTGGTATTTTTACAAACTAGAGTTTGAAAGTCGGTGTGTTCATGATTGGTTTATTTACAAATTTAGGGCTTATTTAAGGATGTCAAAGTAGGCCAACAGACTTGTTTTTGCCTGCTCATATTTTGACCCGCAAAGTACAAACAAGACTAGCCTACCCCACATTTCAAAAACGGGTTTATTTTCCTAGTTCACCCTGTCTCGCGGACTGACCCACATTTGTGATGATCAAAATATTCTTTTTTTATTTTTTCATAATATTTTATATTCATTTCCTATCGAAATGATTCTAATTAATCTACTTAATAAAAGACAATAAATAACAACAAAAATTATAGCTAAAGTACAATAACAATATGTCACTTTACAAGACATATGCAAATTTATTAACCTAAATATTTGTTGTTTATTGTTTTTATTATTTATTGTGGAGAACTATGAAGCCCAAATATATATACATATTAGTTTCAAACTTTTAACTAACATTTTGTCACTAGCACAAAAATGAATCTAATTTATCTATATAGTATCCAAAAAAGTGAGAAATAGTGACATATAAGATTTTTTTCCTTATTTTTACAAGGGTTAAGTATGTTTTTAGTCCTGAACTTTGACTCAATTACGTTAAGTTTTCTTGAAGTGTGGAACATATTTCAAGCAAGGATGTATCAAACAATGTAAAAAACTTCAATACTAATATGAAAAGCGTAAAAAAAAGCTAACATAATTGGGTTAAAAGGATTATATTCATTCATTTCTAAAGTTTATGGATCAAAATGTATCGAAGTTTCAAATAAGGACGAATTCCAATTTTGAGTCAAAATTCGGGGACTAAAAACATACTTAACCATTTTTATAATCATAATAAAAACTTATGTGATAAGTTTACAAGTTTATGGGTTATTTAGAAAATTTTTGAATTTGTGATTATTAACATTGTGTTGGAATCATGTCAAAATCATGTCAAAAAAAAAAAACTTTAAAATTGAACATTTTACATGTGTGTCATACGAATATGTACGTGGGTCGATATCCAATCCGTAACAAGCACAATACAGAACAAGTAATTGATATGACGTATCCAGATTTCATAGTTGGAGAAGCTTCGTGCTGCTGTTGAGAAGAAACAATATACATGAAGTGTGGTTGTGAGAGAGGCACAAGATGAGTAAGAGCGGCACAGAAGACAGAAGAGAGATTAGGTTAAATTTGGGGGTGTGGGGGGTAAGGGTAGATACGTGTAAATAAATAAGAAAGAGGAGAAAGGGTGTGGTAATTAATTTTTGGCTAATAAGTAATGTGGGAATTTCAAAGATTTTGGGGTACAGAATAAATGGTTGGAAGTGAAGGAAGAACCCCTTTTGTCACCAAAAAACCAAATTCTCAATATGGCTGGGCATTTCTTGCTGCAACCCCTTTTTCTTCCTGCACTCCGTAAAATTTATATTTCCACTTTACCTTTTATTAAAAATTTATTTAAACCTCTAAAACTATAATTTCACACTCTCTCCTTTATCTTGTTGCGGCTTCCCTTATATCGATATAAACAGACTAAAACTTTTATTTATTATTTCATCATTATTACCAACTGTTATTATTTATTTATTTAATTTGAATATACAGTCACGTGTGAGAGAATTGGATATATGTTTTAATAAAGAATCTTAAGAGAATATTTTCGTTAATATATACAAATTTGGAATTTTGTTTTAATAAAGAATAATTTAGTTTATATACGAGCGATTGGAAATCTTTCTTTTACAAAAAGTTTTAAAAGAATAATTTACTTTCTAATAACTTTAAAATGTTGACTTAGAAATTCTTATAAATTTTAAATTATTTTAAGTTATAGAATTTAAATTAACAGAGCAAAATTTTAGATTTAATTGTACTCAGTTTTTAGATTACATACATATAATTTGAACTAACTTTTTTCAGAAAATAATAATTAAATTATTTTCTAAATAATACTGCAAACAAACTGAAATTTTTACGGAGAAAAACTGAAAGCTTAACTGTTAACTTAATTTTAACTACAATCAACATTCCACATTTTTTTTCCTTTTTTTCATTTTTTACCAATTATCTGATATTTATGTAAATAAAGTTGAATTTTAAAGCTCAATTTTTCATACACATACTTAATCCATAAGGTTGAAAACTAAATTTCATTCCGAACTAAAAAATATATATTACTTTTGTTTATAAAACAATATTTAAAATAGAAAATAATTTTAAATATGTGAATTTTCAGTTAAAATTGTTTTTTTAGATAAAAAGAAAACCAAAATCTCATCAGAAAATAATAATTGTTTTCTAAAATAATAGTAAATTAAAAGAACAATTTTAAACTGAAAATTGGTACTTCAATCACCTAAGGAAATAAGAAAATA
>Ga0214544_1001386_pt1 | contig 50039 bp, 23 predicted proteins | sample CNSS3metaG_FD_160074 | JGI IMG/M metagenome (GOLD analysis project Ga0214544, IMG submission 160074) | Root nodule microbial communities from cowpea collected in UCLA plant growth center, Los Angeles, California, USA - CNSS3 | ecosystem: Host-associated > Plants > Roots > Nodule | place: USA...
ATATATACATATATATATATATATATATATATATATATATTTGGACCAATCACGTACTTGTTGAAAAACCACGTAGTATTATGATTATGAGTAAGAAAGGGCAAGGATGTTTGGTGAATGATGATAATTGGCACGTGAACAAAATGATGAAGACACGAATGAAGAAAACACATGAAATTTCAAAGAGTTAGGTGATGAAAATGATGAGTGAATAGTGAAGTACTCATACTAATGTTGATATCATCATGAAAAGAAAACGGTGTTTCAATTACAACTTCCAAATTCGTTTTCGTTTTGGTAATTACCAATCAAGATTTTCAACGTAAAAGAGAAAAAGCTCCATGCAAGACCAGTCACACCACATGAAACTCTACAAAATAATAATTTGTATGTAAGTGTGTTTTCTTTTCTCTCTTTTTTCTTTTGATAAAAAATATTTTATATACTTTTACCTCGGATAAAATTAGACCACCCTAAATTAAAAACGCAACAAAGAAATAAAAGAATTCGATACCTATGTTAAAGATATATTTATATTTTGTAAATTTCACTTTATAAATTGATATAAATTAAGTCAGAATTAACATGCAAGCGAGGATGTCTTAAGAAAATGGATTTCGACGTGTGTCGGTGCAACTTGTTTATGGGATTAGGTTTGCGCCACTTCAAATTTCGTTAGCCAAGCACGCATAGTTGTGTTCTCCATTTTAAAAAAATTATACGAATTTTGAATGAGGTTGTGGAATGTTAAGTGAAGTGGTTACGGAGTTTTTGGATGAAACAATTTTTAGCAATTGATTACAGAACATGTAATGCATGTGTACCGACTTGTTTTTAAAATCGTCATTCCAATTTTTTGATGCTCCACCTTGTACTTCCCATCATTTTCTAACATCAAATCCACTCATGCAGCCACCGATGTTTGAAACTGAGATGTAGTTTAAAATATTTTATGAAATTAGATTAATGGGTTAGTTTAGTTTTGTTATATATATATGGACTAAAAATAAAAGTATATTTTACAAAATATTTACATAAAAATTCATTATTATTTACTCTATGACATGTTTTAGTGTGTGTCATTGATTAATGTATCACTGTCTTTTCTTTTGAAAGAATCAATAACCCATATTAAGTCACGTTATCATGAAGTAAAGAATGAAAGTAAAAAAAATGAAAGTCATAATATAATTTTTTTAATATATATATATAATAAACATTCGTTTAAGTCTGCATTTTGATATGGGAAGTTCGATACAAACTTAATTGGGATGCGGACTTACAAATTTTTAAGAGTCATAATTGAATATAAAATATTAGGAGTTATAATATGAAATATTATGACTGTTAAAGATTTTAGAAGTTATAAAACTACGAGAGATACGAGATATAAGATAAATATAATATATGGAGAAACATGTTTTTTAACTTTATTCATATAATCTCTTTGTATATATAACAAAATTTATCAGAATATAAATGTAAAATATTTCCTAATTCTAAAATAATAACTAATTTTTAAAATTGAAAGATATTTTTAGAAAAAAAATATTTCTTCAAAGCTAATTTAAATAAAAACATATTAAATATTTTCAACAATGAGTCATATAATAAATTTTATATTTTCTTTACAAATAATTGAAAAAGTAGTTTACCTTATGCAAGGATGATTATTGAAAAAGATACTAAATACAAAAGGCAGGTCTATTTCTCAATTATCGTCAATGTTTGAAGATTATTGTTTTATTGAAGTAATCCATCCAAATGCAATTCATGTGAGGTATTGTTCATCATACTAGTTAAATCAAGCCAAAGGCTTTACATCCTTCATCATTTATAACATTTTATAAAATGGTCGATTAGTAATGATACATAAACAAATCAATCAAATGAATTTATATGATTTCTTTTTTTAAATAAATTATAAAATTGTTAATGCAAAAATTTTCTTTTTTTAAATAAATTATAAAATTGTTAATGCAAAAATTTTCATTTTTTAAATACATAGACGAAATGATAACTTAAATGATTATATATTCTGGATATCAAAATCCGGTTAATTTTCTTTACCAGATTTCGAGATTTCGACATTCAATAGTGTTTCTTTATCAGGGATGCAGAGAGAAACGGCTTTGTTTAAATGATGTGAGAAAAATGAATTGAGGTCCAACACAGCACGGCCCAAAACAGTAAAACCATTATTTTCATCGCCATCCTCTTCCATTTACCTTAACCCTAGTTTTCATCTTTTCTGTTCTGGAACGTCCAACCCCAGTAAGACTTTGTTGTCGTCTTGTAAAGATCCTTTCAGATTCGATGACAGGAACTCAGCCTGAGTCTTCTCGCACACCGCCTTCGATGGTTGAGGAGCCTTCAGTAACCGTTTTACTAAACGATCTTCGCCAACGTGACGATACCATTCAACAACTGCTGAACGGGATACATCAAATAAGAGCCGAAAGAGATGCAATGAAACAGCATTTGGATTCGTTTTCAGATACTATGAGAACAGTTCTTACCCACCATGGAAATCGCAAGACAAGAGGGGAAACGTTTCAGAAATTATTAGGTAGTAGAAGCTGCTTTTCTTCTAATTTTCTGTTTACTAGGGTTTATAAATATTCATGTCATCTTGATTACTCTTCCGTAAATAGCAACTTTTAATATTTGTATATACAGAATACTGAAAACTTGTATATAAGATGTTGTCTCACCAAGGCCTAAAGCATGTTCATAGCCCAATCGGCTTTATGCCCAGTCGAGGCAGCAGGTCAATTTTTTATTTTTGTAACCGTGGGCTTCTCTATATGGCCTTTTTGTTGTGAGCTGTCATGGTTTCCAGTTGGGGCGCTTTTTCCTGCACCTCCTTTTTTTCTTCCTGCACCACCATACAATTCAAAAAGTCCACTTTACCCTTTCATGGTTTTCCAAAGTGTTGTATTCAGATATACGTGTAAATACTTCATACTTCAGAATCAAAAACATATGATACTAAACGAGCAAAGGGAACACTCTCACATATTCTTAACATATTAATAATGTTTTACAACGTTTTACAAAAATAAAAGAAAAAACACAAATATTAAAGTTGCTTATCATACTTTCCTATATTTATAAATAATTTATTTTACTCTTCATAAACACTTTTTTTTTTCCCTTTTATAACTTTAGATGATAAAGACTAAAAAAAGTTAAAAAAAAAATATTCGTATATAGGTTAAATGTTACTGAGAGAATGTTAATTTCAACTCACTGAAAATTTGTAGGCACAAAAGATTACTCTCACTGAAGCATACTTTGAAAATACTTCAGAGACTCCTCCCTTTTATAAAATGCATATCCAACATAAATTTTGGGAAACTATGGAATGTGTTGTGATTCTTCTTAGTTGCTAATGCAGTTAAATTATTAGTTTCATTGTGTTGTTACTTTTTTTTATTGATCTACAAATAATTAAACATATCCTCATATGCATGATGATGAAATTTGTCGATGTTAGAAGAAGCATTCTCTCTATCTTTCTTCCACAAGCAATCTATACGTATATTGGACTTATTTTTTTTACTAAAAATAAAGGGAAAAGTTAATTATGTTCTTTAATTTTATTATTTTTTAAGCCTGATTAATTTAAATAATTCATATAATGGACACTTTTTCATATAATTGTGACATTCTTGCAGTGTACCCATTTTTCACATTCCTGGGCGAACATTTCCTGTGAATATATTGTGAAGTAAAACTCCCGTTGAAGATGAAGATGGAGCCTGAAAATGAAGACAAGTAAATTTAATCCCTTTTAGTAAAATCAATAATTTATATATATATATATATATATATATATATATATATATATATATATATTACAATAATATATTATTGTAACAACTTTGTAATCATTATACTACTAAAAGACTAACAGGTGATTCAATTTATTATATTTAAAAAATTATTATTTTAATATTTTTTCTTTTAAATTAATATATACTTGTTCTTCTTTAAAACTTTGACATCAACTAAATCTCTCAAATTAAATAATGATTGTCTTTCAAAGCCTTTCAACTTGATTTTCAGTTTTGCAACTAATTAGATCAACAGTTTTTTTTTTTCCAAACTTCTGTAAGAAATAAAATTACATATCAATATAATTGTTTTTCCTATGTAGAATTGATTTTTTTAAAACAACTTAACTGGTAAGTTATTATCATAAAAATAGTAATATGAACGGGATAACTATACTATTGTGTTGTGTCACGTGATATTAGTGAAGTAAATTGAACAAACTTGATTATGTTTTCCTTTTATTTATTTAATTGAATGTTACGTCAGTTGCATAATTATATTTATATACTTTATTTCTTATTAATTTTGATGTCATAAATTTGTTTTTTTAATAAGAGAATGTAATTATATAATCAGTTATACTATTTCTTACTGTATACATTACATTGGAATTAGTAGAGTAGTAGGTGATTGATATTACATACATTATACATATTTTTTGACATACATTTTAAAGATATTTTAGTCATAATTTACAATAACTTTTTTATTTACTAATCTTTATAGTGATAACTCTAATCTGTTTACTTTATGTTTGTTTTGAAAATAATACTATTTTTATGATCCGTACTTTGATGTGCTTTTTATCTCCTTTGAGCATAATTAATAACCTATGCATGATTGATTTACTGACTCATCACCACTAAAAAATAACATAATTCATGTTTTATGTTTGGGATATGTTACCTTATATATTTATATGTAGTCAATTGTATTAATATAAATAATTTTGTAGTATGCAAAAAAAGAATTAATAATAACCATAATAATAAAGTTTTTTAAATAATAAAAATATAATTATGAATTGATAAGCAATAATAATATAGTAATATTAAAATTCTTAAATAATGGTAATAACAATATACATTTAATTTAATATTAATTAAAATTAATTCATGATAGCAAAGGTAATAACTTTATTTTATAAATGTATTATTTTATTTCTATTTTTAAATTTATTATATATATATATATATTAAATTATTCACATATTTTCACAATTTGTTTTTCATTCCTCCCAATTTTTTTACTATCTTTCTCGTAACTAATCCATTCTCAATTTTTCTTTTTTTTTTCTCACCCAAACTGTGAATAATATAGAAACTTAGTTTGAGAAAAGGATCTATATGCACACTTAAAAATAAAATAAAATAAAAGATATTAAGATGAAAAAAAAGTTGTTTGGATTAAAGAAAAAAATAATAAAAAAAAATTGTGAATAATTTTATTGATATAATAAAACTTTAAAAATAATAAAATTATATATGTACCAAATTGATCATATAAATTAATTTTATTTAAAATACTATATTTTAAGTATATTATTATTTTATGATTTTTTTATTATTTTAATTTTTGATTATTGTTATGTTATCATGGGTTAAATATGTTTTTATCTCTTAATTTTAGTAAAAATTGAAATTAGTTTATTTTTTGAACTTTGATTAATTTAGTCTTTAGTTTAAAAATACGTGGATTTAGTCATTTTAACAAATTTTTGTTAATTTTATTTGACGGTTAAAGATGCATTTCTTAATAGATTCTTTGTTAAAATTGAAGCAGGATTATATCAAACAATATAAATAAGTCAAATGATGAAACGTGTCTCAAAAGTCAAATAAATTTAACAAAATTTGATTAAGATGATTAAATTCACATATTTTTAGAATTGAGAAATAATCTGAATCAAAGTTTTAATGACAGATTAATTTCAAATTCACTACAATTTCGCAACAAAAAATATATTTAATCTTGTCATCATTAATTATGTGTCTTTGTTTTTATTATATTTTTTATTACTTTCTTTTATGATTTTTTTGATTATAATTGTTATTTTATGAATTTATTTTAATATCGTGGTTATTTTTTATTTTTTATATTATTATTATTATTTATTTATTATTTGTTATTATCATTGTTATCCGACATAAGAACCCACCATGTTGATAAGAGACATAATCACTTATCACCAGTTTCACATTCTCGTTTTTTTTCTTTCTACTGTCTTCTTTTTAAGTGGTCAATATTTGTTATTTTGTTCTAGAAATTAAAATTATGAGGCATAATTTAATATTTGTCGGTATGTTGGTTGAGTTAGATTATAATACTTAAGTGTGTGCTTCCCATTTTTATTGAATATATAAGTAAAACAAATTAATACACGTTGGTGAAAAACAAAATGTAAATATACATATAAAGACAAAAATAAAATAAAATAAAAACTGGTGTAATTATAGTTCTAAATAAATAAAAAAATAGTAAATTAAAAATAATTGTCTTGGCTTTGAATGCACCACAAAGTTATTTAATCATTCTCACAGACATACTGGTATCTATTTTTAATTTTGTATCTATGACATTAATAAATTAAAAAATCTAGACATTTTTTAAAGACTACCAAGTTTTTTAGTTTATTACTACATTATATTATTACAGTGTATATCATGGGGAAATTAGCCTTTATGATACTTAAAAAACTTTTTGTGCAAAAAATTTAACCTATATAGTACATATTTTTAACTTTTTTTATAGTTTTTATCATTTAAAGTTATAAAAGATAAAAATTAGAAAAAAAGTGTCTATGCAGACTAAAATAATTTATTTATAAATATAGTTACCTATATGTAAAATTTAATCAATTATATATATTGTTATGCAGACTAATCAAGTTTTTTATTTTAACTTTAAAAAAATTTATAGAAAATCTGAATAATTAAACTAATCTGTACAAATAAATACGGTTTGTTATTTTGTCAAAATATTGATTTTCTTTCAAAATCTAAAATACAAGCTGTGGGTTAAATATATATATATATATATATATATATATATATATATATATATATATATATATATTTATTACAAGTTTGGATTACAACAGAGTTAATATATTTTGAAAAGTTTTCTTTTTCCATACATCAAAATAAATATTACCATGTAAGATATAACCTTAGTAATTTGATTTTTCATGATCACACACATAAATAACTGCAGATGAGTGTTAAATTTGATTTTATAATTAGGTGGTAGTTTTCTACTTGTGTTTAGATAGTGTTTTTACTCATAAAGATAAAAATATTTTCAACTTCTAAAAGTGAAAAAAAGTCAATTAAAAAAATTAAAGTCATACCAGATACACATTACTCCATTGATGACTAAAATTACAGGGCACATGCCATTAGATTGTGATATATGACCGCACCGTCACCCTGTGCATTCGTACCGGACGAGGTTGGGGAATTTTTACTCAAAAACAGCGACAACTTATAGCTGTTCATATATATTTTATATAGTTATTATAAATATTTGTCCCACTTTTTTTCTTTTTTATCATACTTTGCACGGCACCACCGAAAATTTCCGATTCTAATTGCGGTTGGAGAGGGGAAACTGAAAGCAGATAAACAGTGTTTTCTTCTTCCACTTCTCGAAAGTTGGCAGGGTTCAGATCTAGAGGAAGATCCATTTTCTCGATCGAGAAAATGGAGCAGTTCATCGATAACTTGCCGCCGATGGATCTGATGCGATCCGAGAAGATGACCTTTGTTCAACTCATCATTCCGGTGGAATCTGCACACCGCGCCATCTCCTATTTAGGCGAACTCGGTCTTCTCCAATTCCGCGACGTAAGTTCTCTTCCAGATCCGACCTAGCTCCCTCGAGATTCCTTGCCATTTCCTCTTTTCTTCGCACTTTCCTTCTCTGCATTGCTGCTCAAGGTCTTCTTCGAGCTGAGTGTGGAGTTTTGGAGTTTCTACATGCTTGCGTCACGGTGTAGCTTGAATTAGTATGTTTATTTGTTTGGATGTTAGTTGAACTGAGTGAGGACCTCTAGGAATGATGAAAACGCAGCACTGTGGGATTCAATGTATATTCAAATGCTGATGATAACGGTGAATTCAGCTAGTAATTCGGGACATTGTGGTTTTTGGTTTTACTTGTGGTTGACCAGTTTCATTGCTCAAGTCTTGTGTTCGGGACTTGTTTTTTTTTTTTTTTTCGAACTGTTGTAGAATGTTATAGGGCGCCCTCCTCGGTAGTCGTTTAAAAATTGGTCTGAGATCTGTACACATAACATGCGAGAATCGCTACACGTCTTGAGAGTTGTTGCTCTTTTGATGGTCGTGTAGGAAACATTTGTAGTTCAAACTAATTTCTTTCCTTCTTTGTATAGTAGAAATACTTTTTGGCCTTGTAAATTTTATAGATTGGATGTTGCTGGAGGAAAAGTTTTGTGTGGTTTGTCATCATTGCAGTTCTTATAGACACTGTTCTCTTGTTTGCAGTTAAATGCTGATAAAAGTCCCTTCCAGAGAACATTTGTTAATCAGGTAATCTGCATTGCACAAATGAGAATTCCTGTTAATTTACTAGTAAAATTATGATTGTGGTAATGTTTTCGTGTCCTCCCTTATTACTGTTAGACATAATCCCTGCAGCTATATCTGTTCGTTATAATATAGCAGTATCTGTAGCAGAGAGTCATGCCTTTTTTCAGTCAAGTTAGCCTAGCTGTTATGTCTATCGTATATATAGTGCTGAGTCATCAACTAGAATAGGTTGTTAGAGACAGTTCTCAGAGTCTATATAAATGTACTCCCTCTCGCATTGAGACATTGAGAATTACAATTTCACTTTAAGATTCTCTTTCTGATTCTTCTAATTATTAACATTAGCTGCATTTCTCTTTGGCAGGTAAAACGATGTGCAGAAATGTCAAGAAAACTAAGATTCTTCAAGGATCAAATCAGTAAAGCTGGCCTATTGTCTTCTTCTCGTACTGTATTGCAACCAGATATTGACTTGGAGGATTTGGAGGTCTGTTTCTATCTTTTATTTTTTTCTCATAATCGATTACTTTCTGAGGGACATAGAGTTAGCATTTAGGTTACATTGTGCCATGCTGTCAACAGTAACACGATGCTCTAAAATAAGTTAGTGGTAATCACTCAGCTATTTTTCCAGTTTGCTCAAAGATTTTCATTATTAAATCTACTACAATATACTTTTGTTTACTTTTTTTTTATGCCAGATACAACTTGCTGAACATGAACATGAGCTGATTGAAATGAACTCTAATAGTGACAAACTCCGGCAATCATATAATGAACTCTTGGAATTCAAGATTGTATTACAAAAGGTATATTTTTTCCCTGGTTATAGTTTGTGGTGAGCATATCCCAGGTTATCTTTAAGTACTGAAGATGTTTTCTTTTCCTGTTATTTTGGTTACATTAAGCTTCCTGTTGAAGTTGAGTTAGCAAATAATGATTTGTATGATCATAATTTAGCATTAGTTTTTTTCAATATTATTTTATCTGCTTTCGTTTTAATGTGTTCCATCCAATTCCAGTATAGTATTTATTTTTAATTCATGAATTCACCATGTTCTTTTAATGAATAAAATATCTTCTCTATGACTTTTGTCATGTATTCAAGATAAAAAATTTTTGGGTAAATTTCAGGCATGTGGCTTTCTTGTTTCAAGTCATAACCTTGCACTTTCAGATGAAAGAGAACTACAAGAGAATGTATTTTCAAATGATGCCTATGTTGAGACAGCATCTTTGCTTGAACAGGTTTTTTGTAGCATCCTTTATCATCCTCCATATCTTTTAGCATGATTAGTGCAGATCCTGTTACTACTTTTCAAATATTTTCATTCTGCAAGTTCACTACTCTAAATTGTTTATTACAGGAAATGAGACCTCAGTCATCAAATTCGACTGGTTTAAGATTTATCAGTGGGATAATATGTAGATCCAAGGTTCTTATGTTTGAAAGAATGTTGTTTCGTGCTACAAGAGGCAATATGCTATTCAACCAGGAACCAGCTGATGAACAAATCATGGATCCTGTTTCAACTGAGATGGTTTTCTTCCTTCTTTTTACCTTTAAGAAGATTGATAATTGAGCTCTTATTTTTCCTTCTTCCCCCCTCCTCCTCTTTCAATCTGTATTTGTCATTTTGAGTTACTGTTGCTAGTTGGCTTGTATCCCTATTTTCTGTGCACAATAACCCAGACATCTGTGGTTTTCCTTTTCAGATTGAAAAAACAGTGTTCGTCGTGTTTTTCTCTGGGGAACAGGCAAGAACAAAGATTCTGAAAATTTGTGAGGCATTCGGTGCAAATTGTTATCCTGTTCCCGAAGATATTAGCAAGCAGAGGCAAATAACTAGAGAGGTGAGTGTGCTTCAGTTAGGATTATGTTATTTTTGGACTCTTAAATTATGATCTTTTTTTCATTATGACATGTGGTTAGTGTCTACACAAGACAAAATTGAGATTTTTATTTCTACAGTTTCAGGGAGAGTATAGTTTTGCTGTGCTGTAAACTAATACTTTTGAATTCCATATATTGCTCTTGTAATAAAGATTCTTTCTCAATTAGCGGCACTTATACCTAATTATATGGGCATCTTGCTTTGCAATTCAAGCGACACGTATACCTAATTATATGCCATCAGTTTTTTGAGTTTCTTTTTTAGCAGTACCATTCATGGTATGAATACGGTTTTGATACTCAATCGAATTCAACTGTACCTTGTACTTAGTATTCCTGTTGTATGTTTCACCTTAACCGACTAAACATACAAATAGTTGCAAATATGATGCTTATAGTGGAAAAGTTTATTTTTTGGTACAGGTTTCATCACGTCTTACAGACTTAGAGACAACTTTGGAAGCTGGGATTAGGCACCGGAACAAGGCTCTAGCTTCTGTTGCAGACCATCTAGGAAAATGGATGAGCATGGTAAGAGTTTGCTTTTGTATGTCTTATTCTATTTTGTAAGATCTTTATTTTATCTATGTTTCTACTACAAACCAGTCCTAATATCTGATCAATGTGCACGTGTAATAGATATGTATTTTTTACCAATAGATCTCATCCTTATGAACTTGTCCTAGGTAAGAAGAGAGAAGGCTGTGTACGATACACTGAACATGTTAAACTTCGACGTTACAAAAAAATGTCTTGTGGGAGAGGGCTGGTGCCCTCTGCTTGCAAAAACACAGGTATTTCTTCCCAAATTTTTGAGAAATTGAAAAATCATCAATATTCGTTATCTAATAAAGAGCTTGAATTTAATGATTTTCCAGATGCAGGAGGCACTGCAACGTGCAACTTTTGATAGCAATTCTCAAGTTGGCATAATCTTCCATCCACTAGAGGCAGTGGAATCACCACCTACATACTTTCGGACCAACACTTTCACAAATCCATATCAAGAAATTGTTGATGCATACGGGTGAGCATATTTACTATTAATATTGACCGTCTATAGTTTCTTTAGTAGCTGCAACATGAATTATTGAATATCTTGTAGTAATTTTTGAAGAGGTTTATATGCATTGTCTTTTCTGAAGTTAGAAATTTGCATGATATGCCATACCTCTGTCTGATAGGTATATGCTGTACCTCAAACATGTTGAGGTTATTTATAAAATTCTGGGAAAGAAAACTATTTGTAAGTTTTTAATATATGTTTCACATGAAGTTTCTTTTACAATCTTCTTATGGAGTCCACAATTTGAAATGTCTTATGGTGGGGTATTTGAGTGATTAGATAAGTGAAGCGTGATAACAAAGCTTTGTATATTGGGAATGAAGAGGACAAATTTCTAGTATTAACCTGATTTCAGTACTGTGCAAAATTAACATTTGCTGACAGGACGGTGCAACAATTGTCTTTTTCGCACCACTTTTTCTGTTTTTAAGTTTAAATTTCTTTCTGGATCGAATGACTGTTCAAGGGTTTTCAAAACTTCCTTGGCAGTTAAATCATGTAATATTACTTTTATTGTTTGAATTTGTTTTCCTGATTGATTCTAGGGATTTAACATGGTCGATACTAGTTATCTAGCTTCCTAGCTATTTCATAAACCCATGACAACTGATTAGATTCCTAATAGCCCTTTTACATGGCAGTGTTGCAAGATACCAGGAGGCGAATCCTGCAGTTTACACAACTATTATATTCCCTTTCCTATTTGCTTTGATGTTTGGGGACTGGGGTCATGGAATTTGCCTGTTGCTAGGAGCATTGGTTCTTATAGCGCGTGAAAACAAGCTCAGCACACAGGTAATTTCATTCTAACTATAATACAGTAATATAATAATGGAAATGTACCCAAAATTATGTTGTTGATGATGGAAGGATCAGGCGAAATGCACATGCTGGCGTGAGATATGTTGTGGTTCATCTTGGGTGAACATAGTATTTAGTTGGGTCATGTCACATTTGAATGTTCCTTTTCCTTCTAAACTAAGTTGGGTCATCACGGTTGGTGTTCAAAGAATAATGTCAATGAGGCTTTTCATTATCTGCCGAGCATTCAGTGTTTAGTATTCAAATTCCCATTGCTGGGTTCCAGTTTGGGTATACCAAAGAAAGAGATAGTAGGTTATAAGGGCAAGATGGGAATTGAGGTGGAGTTTATTAGAGATGAGCCTAGTAGAGTGGACAGATGGCAGTAAATCAATGGTAAAAGAAGTGTGGAAAGCACTGGGAGTGGAGGGAATACAAGGGAGGGAATGCATTCTGGGAGGGTTTGGTGTAGGGGCAGAGTAGCGTTACTGTTTGAGTTTAGCTCTATTTTTTCATTTCTATCTGTTATTCATCTGCTTCTGTTAGACCTCTTCTCTATTATTTCCCTGTAATTCCAGTGTGAATACCATTTTCCATCAGAATGATTTAGCTTTATGTTGGATTTTGTTTTTTGGATGCCAGCATTACTTCTTTTCACCCAAAATATTGAAAATTGAACTGTTTTATTGAAATGACTTTCTATCAGTGATACTATTACTCTATTATTACTTTTATTCTGCTCTTGGTTGCAATTGACCCTCACAATTTTTTTTCTTAATTTCTGCCAGAAACTTGGAAGCTTTATGGAGATGCTGTTTGGTGGGCGCTATGTGCTTCTGCTAATGGCACTATTTTCAATCTATTGTGGCTTAATCTACAATGAATTCTTCTCTGTTCCTTTCCACATATTTGGTGCATCTGCATACAAATGCCGTGATAGTTCTTGCAGGTGTTGTATTTGTCTGAGTGTATGATTTTGGTTTTAGTTAATTATTTTTTAATCTTAATATCTGATATATAATGCCTTACTAATTGATTGGATATGTAATTATTTTACTTGCCTTGTACAACCAACATTTTTGAATAATGCCCCAGAGTTGTTATCTATCTATCTATCTAACACGGGGACGTTTGTAATAAGAGAGCATTTGAGGTGTGAACAGTAAATTTTCACACAAAAATGATCAATATAATTTTAATTATATCATTGAGATTCACTCCTCTCACATTATGCACACATACATACATGCATATTGAAACCCTACATGATTGATGGTTCATCCATTTTCTTGCCCATTCCCATTCCCAGTTGCACAGATTTCTGCCCTTCATTTTTCCTGCTCATTTGTCTGACTTTTCTCCTAACTACTTTTCCTACCCATTTAATGATTGTTTCCTGCCACGTTTTCATTATTTCCTCACATATTTTCCACACCATTTTTAATACCTATTCTTTCTGTCTATTGGCACATTTTTTCCTTACATTTGAATGATTCTGTTTTATGACATTTTCCAACCATTTTAAATGATTTTCCTGCCAATTTTTTCAAATATTTTTGATGATTTTTCTTGCTCATTTTGCCAAACTCACTTTAAAAGTTCTGTATTGCTGATGATTTTGTGGGTATATGAGATACATTATGTTGGACTGGGGTTCATATCATATTTAATATTTTGATAAAGGATTTTTGTGAGTATTATTTCTTTTAGTGTTTAATTTGTTTCTATGAATTGGTTCTTTTAGTAAATAGACGAATGACATGTGAAATTCATTTTGCGGTTGAATTTTTTGCTGTTTGTGGCTGAATTTTTTTCTGGACTTTTTCTACAACAGCTCTTAGTGCTGGGCATAGCCCAGACCCAGAAATTAAACTATTTTGTGTTTTGTTTTTGTTTCTTCTTAATTTCACCAGCAGCAGGGGGTGCATTGATTGATTTACTAAACTATGTCATCTAGATTCTAGGTTGTAGACATGGAACTGAAGTTGGTGGGATTTTGGCCAAAGCTCATAGGTTTGAGCTTAAGTTAGAATCCTTAATGTACCAATAGAATTGCTAAAATACAAATATTAATTCAACTAATTGACCTTTGCATAAGCTTTGGAACCACAATGAAAAGGAGGATGTTTGGTTTGAAGCCGCCTTCAAATCTGTTTTGCAATAGTTCTGGAATAGTTCTCTTGACTGCTATGTATCATGTTGCTTTTTATTAAAGATCGTATGTATGTGTGTGTGTGCGTGTTTATCTGTCTGTGCGAAATCCTTTCATGTATCTGGTAAGGAGTACTGTACTTTACATGTCACCTGTCAAACTTAGAAAAGTACCCAAAATCACTCAATTCCTCCGACTGGAGAGTTCTCAGATACACATACTACTATTTATAGTCCTTAATATAATAGAGCATTTTTTTGTCCTAATTCTGAGAAACACGAGATCATTTTCAATGTATTAACTGCTAAGTTTCTTTTATACCTTTAATTTATTGTGAGGTTTATTAGTGAGATATCTACTCATTTCCCATAATAGTAGATGCATTTATTATTGGGCTATTAACAATACGAGGCATTCTCATAGTTGAAGAAATTCTCCCTTAAATTGAGTGGTATAACTACCTATTAAACCATTAATTCCATGGATATTTTAGGAATAAAGTTAAAATTTATGGCTTTATTAATTAAAACTGACCAATTTAACAGCTTTATTAATCTTGATGAATTAGGTATTTTTGTTTTATATAAAGTACCGAGCTAGTTTTCTGTACTAGCTTAATTTTGCACAATGATCAGCTACACTTCTGTGTATACAAGTTTTGTACAACTGCGTATCCAGATTAAAAAGAGAATAACAGGTATAAAGCTACAGCTGGTAGGTGTCATAATTAAGAAGAGAATATCAGTTACAAACGGTTATGGGTCCTGCTATCGAATGTGAGTTTACTGGTTTTAATGACCAGAAAATTTACTCTGCAACCATTGACATAATCCAGGACTATTGAGTAATGATTCACCTTTCACTCTGTTTTTTATCTTCATATTTATGTCATTGGGAATAGTTTGGTTGGAATATCCTGCATAGTTGCACTATTTTCGTTTACTTTGTTTTATATCGTTTTCCTCCTTCAAATTGTTCTAATTATGACTATATACATTGGATGTGAATTTACATTTTGAAACCTATTCTGCGATTTCTAGTTTTTTGTAAGCATCCAGGTTTTAACATTGGTGCTGTCTAATGTTTCAACATTCCTCACCTTTTATCAGGGATGCACATACTATTGGCTTAGTCAAATACCAAGACCCATACCCATTTGGTGTGGATCCCAGCTGGCGTGGAAGTCGTTCAGAATTGCCTTTCCTGAATTCTTTGAAGATGAAGATGTCCATTCTGTTTGGTGTGGCACATATGAATTTAGGAATTATATTAAGTTATTTTAATGCACGGTTCTTTGGAAGCTCATTGGATATAAGGTGTCTCACTATTTGCTTGGCCTGTGCTGATATTATTATGCTATTCTTTTGGTAGTTGATTTAACTTGCCCTTTATGTTACTATCAGGTACCAGTTTGTGCCACAGATGATTTTCCTTAACTGTCTATTTGGGTATCTTTCCCTTCTCATTGTTATTAAGTGGTGTACTGGGTCTCAAGCGGACCTTTATCATGTTATGATATACATGTTTTTAAGCCCCACGGACAATCTTGGCGAGAATCAGTTGTTCTGGGGCCAAAGACCACTTCAAGTATGATTCTGGTTCTTCTATTCATTGTTGCATAATAAATTGTTGTTTCCTGTTTTTTTCATCATTCTGAGTTAGTGTTTTGTTGTGCAGATTGTGTTATTGCTTTTGGCTGTAATTGCAGTTCCATGGATGCTCTTTCCAAAACCTTTTATATTGAAGAAGCTTCATACTGAGGTGCCACATCTACCTGCTTTGTGTATGCTTTTCTTGCTTGAAAGTTTATAATTATATTCAGCCAGATTACTTTATTATACTGACCTATATTTACATGTGCTTGGCTTGACTTTCCCCCTTTTGGCAGCGAATTTCTGTATAAGGTTGCTGAAAATTGATTCTCCTTGACAAGCATTATAAGATTTTGATTTTCTACTGAATCAATATGTTTAAGTAATAAATTACTTATCACTCCTGTGAGCTATGCTGACAGCTTTTCTGCATATAGTCTGTCTTTGTTCCACACTTTCATTGCAGTTAGTTATTAAGGAGTTGATGCTAGGAGTTTGTCAAGATTATTAATCTTTTGTCTTTCTGACATTGTATAGAGATTTCAAGGTCGTAGTTATGGCTTACTGAACAGTTCTGAGGAGGATCTTGAGGCTGAACCTGATTCTGCCAGACAACATCATCATGAAGAATTCAATTTCAGTGAAGTCTTTGTTCACCAAATGATCCACGCCATTGAATTTGTTCTAGGTTCTGTTTCTAATACAGCATCATATCTTCGTCTTTGGGCATTAAGGTTTGCACAGTCATCATTCTCCTTCATCTCCATGAATTCCTATATTATGGGTTTTTGTTCCTTGTCTGATTTTATTTTTCAATTGTACAGTTTGGCTCACTCTGAACTTTCTACTGTTTTCTATGAGAAAGTCCTGCTTCTTGCTTGGGGGTAAGTTTGATTAATAACGTGTTATATTACTTTCAACATTGGTGTTAAGATTTTTCTGTATTGTTTAGCATTATTGAAATGTTTAATAAACAAACCCGCTTCCTTTAGTAGAAAAAACAAAAATCCATAGTTGAATGTGGGTGAAAATGAATTCCCTTCAACATTGTTGTGGATATATCACCATGTTATCCACAAACACTACACGATGTTAAAGAATCGGTGTTTATAATCCACAGAGTGCACTTAAAGCTCACAAGATTCTAGTCTGGTATTGGAGAATGTGGGGATAATTTAATTACATGAACATCGAGAGGAAACCAAAGGCATTTGTTTGATACTGTTAACATATGGGCTTATTGATCACATTGCCCAATTTCTATGCTATTTTAAACTAATGCTTAAGGCCAAAACTAGCATTGGATATGAAACATTTGTTTTATTAATGTAATCATCATAAAAATTAAGGCCGACGAATTTTTTGTAATAAATATTGGTTCTACAATTAATATATTATGTATACTGCAAATTTAGTTACATTCAAAGCTGCATGGAAAACCTGTGATTGGGTTATAATTTCAATATTTTAGCTTTTAAAATTATCTATCTCTATGTTTGGTTTATAATTTCAATATTTTAGCTTTCCGAATTATCTTCTGTAATGTTTTTTGCATTCCATTGTTGTGTGTATATATAATCTTATTCTTTAATAAATGTCATTCCTGGTTATATTTAAAACAGATATGACAATCTTATCATTCGGTTGGTGGGGCTCACCGTTTTTTCCTTTGCAACTGCCTTTATACTACTAATGATGGAGAGTCTTAGTGCTTTTCTTCATGCGTTGCGGCTTCACTGGGTAGAATTTCAAAATAAGTTCTACCATGGCGATGGCTATAAGTTCAGACCTTTTTCATTTGCTTCCTTAACAGAGGAAGATGATTGATTGATCCATTTATATATATGCAAAGGATATTTACACAAGTGAAGAAAGCACAAAATGAGAATTTGTAATTTAGTGGCTATGGTTGTTAGGTAATATTCCTGCTTGATATTAACCTGACAACAAAAGATTCCTGCTCATTTCCTGGGGCTATGGGGTTGTAAGAAGATCGCATTGCCGATGGTCATGGAAAGTATCTCTAACAGAATACCTGCTTTATAGTTTTGTATTATTTTTCTTTTGCTTAGAATAGGAAACAGAGGGGCCAAGGGAAGGGACTGTTTAGAGTAATTTTTTGTAAAGAGGAGTTGGAATCCATGAGAGTGTAGCTACTGGATTTTGGTTGTTTGGGGTTACATACATATATATACATGATGTAGGTCAGGATTTCCCGGGAAATAACCAATTTTTCTGAATTTTTTTTATGTTGATAGATGAAGTTATAGAACCCCACTCTTCTTTTGTAATGATTGATCAAATATATGGAAATCTGAAGTTGAATAATGCCATCTGAACGAGCTTGTGTAATGCCAATTTTGGCTACTTACAATTTGAAATGTCACTTCCACTGTCTGTCAAGTTGAATAAATACTTAGAGACTTATTTACTTATTTATTTTGTTTAATTAACTTTCAGTGTTATTCAATAAATTCTTATCTTATAAGGATTTATATTATGGGTTTATTTATAAGGATTCAATAAATTCTTATTTTTACGTTTAATTTCTGCGCCTTTTTTAAAGCGTAAGGTTTTTCAATAGCATGAATGTTTGAATACGTAATTGAAAAAGTAGTAATTAATTGTTTTCTGATAAAAATGTTGATTTATGCAACCATAAATCAACACAGTTGATGACTTGTCTTTAAGAAATTGGTTCACTTGAAAAAATAACCATTAAAGTAAATTCTCTGAGAGAGATGTTACAGCCAACATGTACAAGTAAATGGACGCGCTTCCATGAATGGCTGGTTGGGTGTGTGCGTGTAGATATGCGCAAATGGGGGATTGCGGAGAATATTTTCAAAGTAATAGAAAGCTTTTTTTTTTTTTTATGGATTGCAGAAAGTTATGAACATGCTCTTTCTGTATCGTGCTATCGTATTTTTTTTTTAGGTTTTTTTAATGCTTGGTTGATTCACATTGATAAAAAAAATACTATGGTGAGATTGGATTATGGAGCATATTGTAATTGTTTTTTTAATTTCTGTATGCCCTGTGCAAAGCTGGATCTCGTTAAAATTGATTCGATTATTAAAAACAATAAAGGTAGGTTTAGACAAGTTTTTCCATATATTCATCTTAGAAAAGAAAAAAAAAATTAAATTAATTTATCTATAAACTAAATTAATTCATGGATAAGTTAAATATGAAAGCTCATTTATTATAGTTTTTATTTTTTAATCTGTATATAGTATAAAGAATTATTTTTTTTAATAATTTTTCCTCTAAAAAAAACTTATATAAAGAAATTCGTTAAAATATACTCTAAATCTCAAAGTTGCTTTAGTATCAATGTTGAATATATTTAAGGTGATAACCAGGCACGTGATAAACGAGCAAATATTATGAAAAGGAGGGTGAGAAAGTTTGTAAAATCGTTGGTTACGACGATAGCATTTTATGATTTTGGCATTTGGGGAGTGAAGAAAAGAATCCACTTCTGTATTATAAAGTGTTTACTTTATCGAGAATGGATTCTTTTCACTCCCAACTCATTTATTATATTCTCAACTATCTCTATAAATTTATAGCTTATAAAAATATTTATCATATTCTCCCTTATCTCGTTCAAAAATTAGCTTTACACGCGACTAATGAGAGTAAGATTGTTTTGTTTTTTCAATACAAAGTATATTTATTATATTCTCTCTTATCTCATTTCAAAATTAACTTACACATTGTCATTGAAAGTAAGATCAATTTCTTTTTTAAGATTTTACATATTTTTCAAATATAAGTTATTATTGTTATTTCTAAATTAGAAATCAAACTAAATTATAGTTTATTTAAATTAGACCATTTTCTATTATTTTTCAACTCAAAATGAAATATTTTTATTGTTATTACGAGTATGAGCATTTTTTTTAGAAGAGAGAGTATAAGTATTTTATCATCTCTAACGTAAATCAAAACATGTTTTATTTAATTTCTAACATTTTTTTATTTAATGACATTTTTATAATGATTTAATTCATTGAAATAATATAATAAAGTCATCTAATGGGTCTTAATGTCATTTTTATAAGATACAATGAACTTTCCGTGGTGAATTTAAGACCATTTATGAGGTAAACGTTGTCTTAGTCTAAACATTTCTCAAGTCAAAAACGAATAATGTACATACATAAACATAATGCTATTTAAACAAAACAAATATATTTTCTGTAAAAAACTACAAAAATACCTAAAGCTGTATTTGGGCCAGAAGACTCCAGATTGGATCAATGGTATTTAATTGGGCCAGCCCATGAAACTCGTCAAGCAAATGCGTTCATCGCCGTTAACCGATGGAAGCGAAGCCGGAATGGGGGAAATCAAAAACGAGAATCTGTGCCCACGCAATCTCCCCCATGTCTGCATGTGACGACACGTTGTTTGCGAAATGGAGAATCGCTTAAGTTAGCGTCTTCGACACTCATCTCTTCCACAAAAGGAATCAAACACCTTCTTCTACAACTGCAACTGCAACTGCATCAAGTAGACGACGCAAACTCTGAAGAAAAAAAAAATGGAAAACCTCCATAACCACAGGGGCATTACGAATGCCAATACTGGACCTCCACGTGGCTTTACCGATATTTTCAGGAGAGAGTTGGGCTTCTCTCATCCCAACGCTTTTGCGCGTCGCTTTTCAGCTTCCGAGGTTTTCTCAATTTCTCTCTCACATTCGGTTTTCATATTTTTTTTCCTTTCCAAATTTCTCTGATTAATCACCGCCAACTGCCAAATGTTTTCATTGTGACTTCAAATCTGTAAAATACAATACAATTCAAGGAATGCAAAGTGAAAAACCTATTCCGTGAATCAACTGCTATTTGTAGGTCTCATGTTTTATAATGTGTGTAAGTTAACCTTATTGCGGACATTGTTATACACACAGTTCATATCATATATAACTGATTTCCTTGAGTATTTCGTTAACTGTTGAATTCTATTTGTATGGACATTTTTTTTCATAGATACAGAATTCGCTTTTTGTGATTTCTATATTAAAAAAAAAAAAGGATTAGTTTACAGCTATCCATTTGCTCTATTGTGACTAATGAATTCAATGTCAAGGAATTTGTCTCGTGAGGGTTGTTTTATTTCCACTTGCAGGTGCTTGTGAAGAGCTTGAATTTATACGGGAAGTTAGATGGTCATGGAGGGTGTGTGAATGCAGTGGAATTTAACTCCACTGGTGACCTTCTTGTATCTGGTTCTGATGACCGACAAGTAATGTTATGGAATTGGGCATCCAAAGCTAGATTGCTTGCTTACCCATCTGGCCACACAGACAACATATTCCAGACAAAGATTATGCCATTTTCCGGTGATTGTCGAATAATAACTTCTGCTGCTGATGGCCAGGTAAATAATAAATCCGTCAAAGTCTACATCAGATCAAATATTCTGTGTAGCCCCAAAATAGGAGGCTTCAATTCCCTTTGCTTCCTCTTTTTTAGGAACGAGTATACGGGTGTTGATTAATTTTATCAAGATGTTATTATGCCTTTTGTCGGTCATCCAAATGTTACTATAAATCGCCACACCCATAAGGTTGACATAACTCGTGCTTTTTAACAGGTAAGGCTTGGCCTTTTCCGGGAGGGTGGTGGAGTTGAGACTACATTGTTGGGGAAGCACCATGGTTGTGTATACAAGCTTGCTGTGGAGCCTGGAAGTCCCCACATAATTTACAGTTCTGGTGAAGATGGATTTATTCAACATGTTAGTCAAGTATTACAGCATGTTGCACGTTGAAGCTCTCCTTTATGCTATCCCCGTACAGTTATAAGTTTGTTTCTTTTGCAGTTTGATTTGCGAAGTAATTCTGCTACAAAACTTTTCTGTTGTTCCTCATCAACAGGAAAACAGACTCCAAGCAAAATAGGGTTGACTTCCATTGTGATTGACTCTAGAAATCCGTATTACTTTGCTGTTGGTGGTTCTGATGAATATGCACGTGTTTATGACATAAGAAAATGCCAATGGATTTCAGCTAGAAATTCAGATCAACCTGTTAAGACGTTTTGCCCTCGTCACTTGATTGGTTCAAATAATGTCCATATTACAGGATTGGCTTATTCAAGCTTTAGTGAACTCCTTGTTTCTTATAATGATGAGCTCATTTATCTGTTTCAAAAGAATGAGGGCATGTGTTCTTCACCTTCATCTGAGGATTTGAAGAATTCTAATGAGCCACAAGTTTACTCAGGCCACAGAAATGCACAGACAATTAAAGGAGTGAATTTTTTCGGCCCGAATGATGAATATGTCTTGAGTGGTTCAGATTGTGGTCATATATTCATCTGGAAGAAGAAGGAAGCTAAGCTGGTGAGATTAATGGTAGGCGATCAACATGTTGTAAATCAACTTGAGGCCCATCCTCATATACCTATCCTTGCTACTTGCGGTATAGAAAAAAATGTGAAAATCTGGGCTCCTCAAGGGAATGATATACCTCCACTTCCTGGAAATGTGAAAGAGGTACTATCTATGCTGTCTTTGCTTTTTCCTTCATTCTTCCTCTTTCCATTACTCAACTATTTTCTTACACAGGATATGTTTGATGCATTTTTTTCTTCATATGCAAATTTTGTGATTATTGTTCATGTGACCAGATAATGGAGGCAAACAGACAAGGCAGAGAAGACCGATCACGAGTAACCCTTACCCCTGATGTTATAATGCATGTTCTTCGCCTGCAGAGGCGGCAGACATTGGCATATATTGAAAGGAGATATAGTAGGGCAGATATTGTGAGTGATGACGAGGATGCAGAGGGCTACCTTTTAGGACGCTTGGATGGTGATGCTTCTTCTGAAGAGGATTCTCCTGGAAATTCCAGAGATTGCAACATTAGCTGAAGCTTACAGTCGGGTTTGGCTTCTTTCGCTGACTAATTCCTTAGAAATACTAAATGATATTATTTTCACTAAGCAGTACCATATACATGTCTGGAACGTGTGCTAATAAACATCATTAGGCAAAACAGTGCAGAGGTGTAAAATCTGGATTGTTCAAAGTTGAAGTTTAGGCAGATTGTTTTTATATATATTTCATATGTACAGGTATAAATTTGTGTTGGTAATTAAAGCAAGTGTACATTTGATACTGTAGAAATAAGTGAATAACCCTACTCTTGATTTTATAATGTTGAATTTAACGGTTTTGGTAATTTAAGTGAGTGTGAATTTGATATTGTAGAAATAAGTGAATAGCTTTAGTTTTGATTTTAGTTGGATTTGTTAATTAAATCAAGTGTAAATTTGACAATGTACAAATAAGTGAGTAACCCTATCCTGATTTTATTATGTTTAATGTAAATGGTGTTTTTCATTTATAGTTTTTTATGATTTTATGTCAAGATGATAGATTGACAATATAGAACTTAACTGTTGTCTAATATTTTTCTAGAGGGTATTATTGAAATATATAAAGTTGATCATGATTTTCATTATTCTAGAAAAAGGAAAGTCTGAAGCAAATTTTACATCTTTTATTTCTTTCTTGCCGAGAAAAATCATCTTCAAACATGTGTTCTTTTGTTCTGTCCAATTTCTCTTTCTCCCAACAAACGGTCAATGTTGAACTTGTTCTCATACGGTAAAGAATTACAAATGTTTCTGTTTTAACAGGAATTGACCCTACAAGAGTATTTCTGTTTTAACCTATTTATAGAGTTCGGATAGGTCTTTTACTTGGACATTCCGGGTTGGTGTTAACTATATGACGAGTTCAGTATAGTTCGGATAGGGTTTTTTTTTTTTAATTTTAATTTGATTTCTATTTTTAAAAATGTGATGTAATTTTTTTTTGTTAAATTTTTTAAAATAATTTAATGATTTTTTAATCAAAATTAACACTATGATTATGTCATTTATACCAATAAAACAAATAATTTTTATTAATAATTTTAATTTTGATGAAAAATCTTTAATCTTAAAACGAAAGTAATCAATTGTATAAATTTTTTAAAATTATAACTAAATTAAAACTAAATTATAACCAAATTGAAGCTAAAAAAGATTGAAGAACTAATTTAACATTATTTAACAAAAACTAAAACTAAAAAAGTAATTAAACTTAAAAAAAAAAAAAAAAACTTGTAAGCAACATGTTGTTTATCCTTTCAACGGGGGTTTGTGTTCACTCATCAACATATTGTTTATGTAGTTGTAGGCAAGTGACTTAGGTTTTCTTCCCTACAAGTATATATTAGTTGTTTGTCATTATTATTGAAAGTACTAAAGTTTTTTCAAATATTTCTAGGATATTGTCTTTGGAAACCATATGACAATTGTGTCCGAAAACTATTCATTGAAAACACTAAAGTAAAATTTTTCACAATTTTTTCGTCAATGTTTGAGTTGATTTTCACAAGGACTTATAATTAGAAAATAACTAACAGTATAAATGGTCTTTATAAGAGGAATTCGGTTATTTTATTATTAGAAGACCGAAATTATAAGCACAAAAATCAATTAATCATATTATTTTATAAAAGACTACGTTTCTCAAGAAATTGTTTCTTTTCTTTTTCTTCATTCTCTCTAGAACTTTAATTTTTTTTCATATTTTAAATATCAGAGTGTTAGAAAAAAAAATCAAATAATAATAATAATAATAATAATAAAATATTTGGACTAAGAAACGCACGAAAGGATTGAAATAAATGTCAAAGTTGTAATATATATATATATATATATATATATATATATATATATAATTTTTATTTTTTCAAAAATAAAATAAAATATAATTATTTCCTAAATAATAGTTAAATTAAAAACTAGATTATTTCACATTTGGGAAATGAACGTCACAAATTATTCTATTAAAATTTCTTATTCAAACACATTATAAGATTAAATTTCTACGAAAATTATAAAATAAGAATATGGGTGACAAGAAGAATATATTGTGTGGTATTAGAGATCACCAAGAAAAAGATGATAGAAACGGATGAAAGAATATATAATATGGTTGAGAGATCCGAAAGAAGCAAGTAAGGAGAAGTGAAGAAAGTATTACACATTTTCAAATAAAACTAAAAGCTTTATCGATTTTCTATCTGTAATCCCCCACATTTACTAAGTTTCACTTCCTCTCTAATTTCTTTGAAGTTGAAATTATTTCTCGCCCAAAACCAACAACCTAAAGTCTAGTATTAGGATTATATTCACTCAAATTCGATATTTTCACTCTTTTTACATACCTAAAACAAAAATTCAATACATTACCCAAAAGTAAATTATTAATTTATTTAGATAATAAGCATGTAATAAATGTAATTAACACTTTAAAATTATTATAAACACTTGTTTTAAACATACTAAGATATCTTAACAGCTAAAATCTTAACGAAATAGGAAATCAAAGGCTAAGTAAGTTATGTAATTAGAAATTTGAAATCGATATGTCTTTAATGAATTATAGGAACAAAGGATTTACAAACTGAGTCATCACCGAAACTTAAAAAAAATAATTAAATTAAATAATTTTAAGTTTTAATCGAAATAAGTGGAACAAAATCCAACCATTTATATTAATAAATAAAAAAGCTAAAAAGAACGAGAGAAATCTAACTGCACGTCACTCGAGCACTAAAATAAGGAAATAATTTTTCAAAGTTAGAAATGAAGTTACAAAAATACATGTTTAAGGTAAACTCAAAAGTCCATTTCAAGGTATGAAGTTACAAATTATAATAATAATTATTATTATAATTATAAAAATAATATAAGTAATTTTTACGATTTTTATTATAAATAATTATTTTAATTTAAAAATGAGTTAAATTTAAAAAAAGAGTCAAATAAGAAATATTAGTCTTGAAAAGTGATTACTTAAAAGAATGACAAAAATAATTATTTTAATTTAAAAAATATTGCAAGAATGAAAAAAATTATGTACATCAAAATTAGAAGTTTTTTTATAGAGTAATATATAATAATGCAGATAATAAATCGTTCTCGACAAAACTATATACAATGAATCACATCTTAAAAGGAAAAGTTAAAGACATAAATGGCGTAAATATAAAGAGTGTAGTGCGAATTTTTGGTTTAACAGAAAGAGAAAAAAAGATAGAACACACGTGGTGAGTTTTGGTGTTGTACGTATCCTTTTAGCCAAGTCCACAACATTATAAAGTTAGATGTCTTAAGACAAATTTTGCATCTCCTAAAAAATTATGAAATGTCTAGGGGTTTTCTTAGGATTTTTTTTTAAAGATGTATTATTTTGATGTTTATTTTATTATGATGTGAAAAAACAGAAGAGCATCTTGCATATCTGAATTAGAAAATGTATGAACTTTTTAGTATGTTTGTTAAAAATAATGTATGAACTAATTTGCATCATCGATTCCATTCAAAACACTTTTTTTTTTTTTGGTTAAATATGTTTTTGGTCACAAGTTTCAGTGAATTTCGAAATTAGTCCCTCATCAAAATTTTATACCAATTTAGTTCTTTATCTTTCAAAAATGCGTGAATTTAGTTCTTTTAACCAAATTTTGTTAAGTTTATCTAATGTTTCAAGCACATCTCATGATAGTATTTAAGTTAACATTGAAGCAAAAATGTGTCAAACAGAGTAAATAATTTAAATACTATCATGAAATGTGCTTGAAACGTCATATAAACTTAACAAAATTTGATTAAAAGGACTAAATTCATGCATTTTGAAAGATAAATGACTAAATTGATCAAAAGTTTTAATGAGAGACTAATTCCAAATTTCGCTGAAATTTGAGGGACCAAAAACATATTTAACTCTTTTTTTTTTTACTTTCATCTGGGTTCCTACATTGCTCCTCCCTCCAGCCGGTGAGTGACCATAGTGACACAGTACTCAATCTTTCTCAGCCACTCTCTCTGTCACTCACACACAATCTTTTTTGCCATTAGGTTACCCTCTCTATTCACGCCACTGCCACTATAGTTGCCATGTCAAAATCTAATGCTCCAAGAACCAACCTAATTCTTCCCCAAATCAAGTTTTTCTTTCATTTTTAATAACAAAAAACAAGTTAATACAAATTAAACAAAAAAAATAATGGTTTTATTTTATAATATTGCACGCAGTTTTAAGATGAAGAAGGTGAGTGCAGCTGCATGAGACATCGGTAAAAAATTTTAACATTGTAAGTGGTGAGTCGCACTTTTTTAGATACATGGTGGGTATAAGCGTGATTCGTATCTATGATGGGTTTGGGAAAACATTTTTAATATTGAAATACAAATATTTATTGATAGCATTATTTGTTAGAAAATTATTTTTTAATAAAATTAATTTGATTAATGTAAAAATGTTTGATAAATATTTTAAAATAATTTAATTTATGAGCTTTGATCTTATAAACCGTAAGCGGTTTCAATTAACTTGTCGTTATTTATTTAATTATTGTCATTTATATTTAAATACATTGTTTTATTATCTTAATTTTGTTTTACTTACTGTAAATTATTTTAATTTTATAGACAAGTATTATACATGTTTTTAGTATTTATCGGATTACATTTTAAATTTTTTTTAAATGGAGAAATATTCAACATAGAGAATTAAAGTGACAAATGTTGCCTTACATGTGTTATATGAAAATTACATATAATAAAAATTATATATAAACTTGATATGACAATAATTTAATTTAATAAATAAAACAAAATGACTAATGTCCCAATATAAAAAATGAAAAATTGTACAAAAAAGTAATTATCTTTATAAAATTGAAATAGTTGATAATAGATAAAAATAAATTAAAGTTAATAAAAAAATATATATTACAATACAAGGGATAGTAATGAAATAAGATTAATTAAGTTACAAATTACAAACATAATGAATTGTTTATCAATTAGTTTTGTATCAATCGAATAAATTAAAACATAATTATTGACTTTACCAAACATTTAAAAAAATTAAAAAAAATTATAGATTATTTATTTAAAGTAGTTAAATAAACTTCTATCTCATATGAATTATAGATTTAGTTTACAAACACTTTTTTATTAATTAAATTTGTTTATAAATTAGATAAATAAGCTAATAATCTATTTATCTTACTAAAAAGAAGTATTTTAAACGAATTATTTCCTAGTTTGAGAATATGCATGAGTAATTATTACTTTTTATTACAAATAAAAATATATGCACACGAAGTGTGGTCAATTTATTTTTATGATAATAAAAAGTAAAAAGTTATTATTGTTATAATTATAAAAATAATATAAATAATTTTTACGATTTTATTATAAATAATTATTTTAATTTAAAAAAAATTCAAAGAATAAAAAATTATGGACATCAATATATAATAGAGTAATATATAATAATACAAATAATAAATCGTTCTCGATAAAACTGTATATTGTGAATCTCATGTTAAAAGGAGAAGTTAAAGACATAAATGGCGTAACTATAAAGAGTGTAGGGCGGAGTTTTATTTTACGATAATGATACTTTAATCTATTTTTTTTATCTACTTTTAATCTATTATTTTTATCACTCTTAGATCATCACATCACATCACATTATTACAACAAATTAAAACAGATGATCTAAAGATGATGAAAATGATAGATTAAAAGTAAGTAAAAAAAAATAAATTAAAATATTATTTTCCTTTTGTTTAATAGAACTAATGCTATATCTGTTCTTAGGCACGACTGTTGTGTTGTTTTTCTTTTATACCTTAACAACAAATTAATAACAACAATACATTTCACAATTTTTTATGACTTAATATCAATTTAATTCAAGAATACTTTTCCTGGTCAGAAAAAAAAAAGTAGCCTCTTTAGTTAGTTTAGGTTTTGAGAAGAGACACGGAAAGAAAAAATACATAAAAATAAAAACAAAATAATGAAAATAGATAATACATAAACATTGTTATTTTCTCTTTCTATAAACACATCAATCAATTTTCTACGTATATTTAGAATTTATCTTCACACATTTACGCAGAAATTAGAAAAAATATTAAATTATTTTGAATTTATAGTAGTGAAAAAAAAAGAAATTACTTTGTTCTACTCATCGATGGTCCCTCGTACAAACATAAATAAGATAATACAAAAGTACACTTTTGTAGTAGCTTTGAAATTGACAACTACCGACTTACACTTATGTGGCCAGGTAAGTAATAAAAGAAATGATAATTTAATAACCAATTTTGACAACTTCTTTTACTACCTGACGTGGCAGTGAGAAAGAGTTACACAACTGAAAGAGAAACAAGTGAGAGAGAGAGAAAGAGTTACACAACTGAAAGTGAAACAAGTGAGAGAGAGAATCAGAGTTACACAATTGAAAGAGAAGCAAGTGAGAGAGAGAGAACTAGTGGTTGAAGGAGTTTCATGAGTGAGAGAAGGGAGTGAGGGGTTACAGAGAATGCAGTGGAAGTAGTCGGAGAAGTGGTGGTGAGCAGTTTGTGGTTAAACCATCTGCAGGTTTGGTTTTCGTCGTTGCCCACTGTTTTTTTGTCCTCCATCTCTTCTCCAAAGTGTATCTGCTCCTGTTCCTTCATTGTTGAAGTTTGTTGTTGGTCCGTTTTGGGAGATATTTTGTTAGTGGGTTTGTCGTTTCCCTTTTCCTTTTCCCTTTTGGTGGAGCACAAAAAGTTTTGGGTTAACCCACTGCAAGAAATTGTATGTGTTCCTTGATGATTGTGAAAAAGAGTGATTTTTGTTTCTATTTTTGGTTAATATATGATAAAGTTTGGATTTTTTTTAAAACATTGTTGTTGAAGAGCGGATTGGTGAGCAACAGTGTTGTTTTTGGTTCTGCTATGGTCTACATCCGTGAAGAGGTAGTAAAAGTTAAGTGACACAAAGTCATAATGAATAACGATTAAAAATTGTCCACTTTGTTTTAAAGTTTTTGCATATGCAAAACTCTCAGATTAAGCTCAAAGCAGTGTGATCGTAATTGCCAACCTCAAGTTTTGTGCAAAATATTTTAATTATCACACCTTCTTCATGAACACAAATATTTTGTATAAGCACAAAACCTCTTCAATGAAAGACAAAGAAAAAAATTCGAAAAACCTCTCTTATTTTTTATTACCAGAGCACACACGCAAAATGGATCACCTTACTATCCTTTCAGTCGGTTTTGCTCTATTCGGGACCCTGAAAGGTAAATCCTCTTTGCTTTATCCAATTTACACTCCCTTCACTTCAACTCTATTTATACTCTCATAATTTCGTTTCATTTCATTATGTTTCTCGATGTTGCTGCGATCTCTATAAAACCCTGACCCTCTATAAAACTTCATTTTCTAAAAGCTAGGTCACACCTATCCATCCAATTTACACTCCCTTCTTTCCTTTCCATTTCTCGAATCCTCCCTCATTTCTCTATCCCATTTTTCCTTTCCCATCTCTCTGTTTCTTTCCTCTCATCATGGCCAATCCTCCTCCTCCTTTTGATGTTCAAAACTTTTTGAAGAACATAGATAAGATGGTTGAGGATATGAACCAGGATTATCCAGTTTTAAGGCAAACACTCTCGATGTTCAAAACCAAAATAATTGAACTAGAAACTCAATCTCAACAACGAGAAGAAAAGTTACAAACTACGATCACCAAATTTCATGCTGAAATTGTTGTCTTTCACACTCAGCTCAACAATCTTAAAACAGTTCAAACCGACCAGAATGCCTACCAACTTACCTTAGATAGGTTGTCCGATCAAATCTATGATGGTAGTTTTTTTTTTAACTTCGATTCTACCATGAAAAAAAAGGAAAACAAAGAAAGAAAAAAAAAGAAAAAGAAGGGAGAATCTAATTTGTTTTTAATTATCGCACCCTTTTTATGAGCCCAACTATTTTATATAAGGACAAAACCTCTTTAATGCAAGACAAAGAAAAAAATTCGAAAAACCTCTCTTATTTTTTATTATCAGAGCACACACGCAAAATGAGTCACCTTAATATCCTTTTAGTCAGTTTTGCTCTATTGGTGACCCCTGAAAGGTATATTCCTTTTGTTCTATCCAATTTACACTCCCTTCACCTCAACTCTATTTATATCCTCATAATATTATTTTATTTCATTTTATTTCTCGATGCTGTTGCGGTCTTTACAAAACCATCTTTCCTATAAAACTTCATTTTCTAAAAGCTGGGTCACACCCATCCATCCAATTTACACTCCCTTCTATCCTTTCCATTTCTCGCATCCTCCCTCATATCTCTGTCACATTTTTCCTTTCCCATCTCTCTACTTCTTTCATATCTTCATGGCCAACCCTCCTTCTCCACCTTTTGATGTTCAAAACTTTTTGGAAAACATAGATAAGATGGTTAAGGATATGAACCAGAATTATCCAGTTTTAATGCAAACACTCACGATGTTCCAAACCAAAATAACTGAACTAGAAACTCAATCTCAACAGTGAGAAGAAAAGTTACAAATTACGATCACCAAACTTCATGCTCAAATTGTCGTCTTTCAGACTCAACTCAACAATCTTGAAACAGTAAGCCGACCGAAATGCCTACCAACTTACCTTAGATAGGTTTTTCGATCAAATCTATGATGGTAGGTTGTTTTAACTTCAATTCTACCATGAAAAAAAATGTTATAATGTAAAATAATAATATATTAAAAATGTTATAATGTACCGGCGATAATTCCTCACAAATACTTTTAATAAACTAATTTTTAGTTTTTCACTACATTTCCTCTTATCCCAGCAACAGATCTTAGTAATCGACTATCACGAGTCGCATTTACCATGACTTAAAATTAAATAAAGCACACAAAAAAATATTAAAAGATTAGATTGAGTTTCACTGTTGAGAGATGCTACGTGCGGGGAGGTACGTAGCTGGTGGATAACATGTGTTGGACTACCGACGGACAGATCCATAGAGTAGGATTACGAGCGGGAAGGTTCGTAGATGTAGGACCACGGTCTAGCTATGATAATATAATTGGGCATATTTATATTAATTAATTGATATGTTTCTTATATTCTTTTGAGCTCACCCTTTCTGTTTGTGCTTGGCGATAATCGTGTAATTCTTTACACGAGAGCAGTTAATGATACAGGTGATGCTGCTAACACTTGAGACGGAGAGAGGGGCTAGCTTGGGATTCGAGCTAGGAACTATTTATAAAATTTTGTTATTTTATTGGATTTTGAAAATTTTAATAAGAGTGTTTTTATAACTATAATTGATCTTTGACGGTTGGAATAATTTATGAATATTTTCCGTGTTTGGGAATAATAACAGTTTGATGTTGAATTTGTTTTCTCAATTATTTAATTTAAATAAGTAATTTCCAGAAAGGATGTTACAACTATGATGCCCGGATACGGATACGGACACGACACGGACACGGATAGGAAGATACGGCAAAATTGAAAAGTATAAGACACGGACACGGCAATAAACATATTAAAATCTAATAATTTTATTTCATAATAAAAAAAACTTTTAAAATAATTTATAGAATAATTTGTTATTATTGATTTTATTTTTGTTCATCATCTTGATTTTATTTTATTTTAATAGAAGGTACGGAAGATTATTTTTTATCATTTTATTTAAATTTTTTTGGATTTATTTTAATAGAAGGTAAGGAAGATTATTTTTTATTCTTTTATTTCCACTTTCATTTAAATTTTTTGGATTTATTTTAACAGAATGTATGGAAGATTATTTTTTATCTTTTTATTTCCATTTTTATTTAAATTTTTTTGGGTTTATTTTAATAGAATGTATGAAAGATTATTTTTTATTTTTTTTATTTCCCTTTTTATTTTAAATTTGTTAGATTTTTCTTTATTCTCTTAAAAAATAACAAACAAAAATATCATGCCAATCAAATAAAATATCAGAATGGCGTTAGGTGGGGTGAACAGAGCAAATTGTGAACACATCGTGAAACAGCAAAACGTGACCAGCAATTTTTCACTCGGATACGTGAAAAAAATTCTCTGAATCTTGTATCAGTCGCGCATCCAAACAACCAGAGGTGTCCGCCGGTCGCGTGTCTGAGAACTGGCCGTGTCTGATCCATGGAGAAGCTTCCGACACCGTGTCGTGCAGGTGTCTGCTGCGCCTCCGTGTCCGCTTCGGGAGCGGGAAGCGCCGTCCAACTACCGTGTTGGAGCATCATTGTGTTACAGTTTGTGTATACCTTGATATAGGAGATGTCTAAATAAAGGAAGGTATCTTGAGTTCTAATAATCGCTCACGTTCACATAGAATAGAACGATTTATGTGGTGAGAGTGGCAGGAGGTTCTAGTCTTGGGACGTATTGGGCCCAAGACATTAGAGGATTAACCCTGTTTGTGGTTGGGTGATAACCCCTTGCGTCTATACTCTACAGAGTTTAGAAGTCAGCACAGACGCATACTTCCTTTAGAATTCTATATCAAGAGTATAATCTGGATATTGAGTCAGAGAGGTCTTGTGTATGTTTGTTTTCACATGGATGCCAACTGCTATGATTTAAACTGATTTACCTTTTATTTGCTCTATAACATGACTAAAACATTTTTGCTAGCTTACCCTTTTATTTGTGTTTGTTTTCTTGTGTGGTGTTTCTTTTTGCCATGATCACCAAATCCTTTGTGTGAAAAGTCGTGGAGATTCCTGGGGATCATTCAGATGGTAGTGATGTTGCCTTGTTTTGGGCATGGTAGCTGATGCTATTTTGAGCAACTTTTGTCATACCATTTTTATTTTTATTTTTTAACTTCGAGCTCTATGAGTACTCTCAAGTTAAGCTTATGGCAATATTTTGTATCTTAGTACTCTTTCTCTCAGTATATTTTGGATAACTTTTAAAGGTTAATTCTATATACTTTTTGTTGGTGCTCTATTGTGTACTATAAACATGCAACATTTTATTTATTAGCATTATTCTTCTAAAATAGGACCTTACATTGTGAAGTGTGCAATTCATTTAATAACATTTAAGAAGAACACGATTATGAGTACGAGCTTGTTGTTGCTGCTTTTATGATGGAGTGTGCAATTCATTTAAAAGCATTTAAGAAGAACACCTTTATGAATACGTGCTTGCTGGAGTTCATGCGTTATCTCTGTTTCATTGTACAAACGTAGCAGAGAATCAATCACAACAGGAACACCCTCCATGATTCTGTTCTGTGTGAAACAAAGAGGGAACCAACCCGTCTTTGTCCTCTTCCTTCTCATAACTTCCTTATTAGAATTAGTAATTTCAGAAGATCAACATCAAATATCTGCTAAGGTTTTTTAATTTTCGAGTACTACGAATAATGACAGCTACAACTCTAGATAACTTTTTTAGTGAGCCACCACATTCAAACACTACAATTGAGATTTCTCTTTTATAGTACTCTCTTCATCATCATTATCTTCAACCATCCACGTTTAATGTAACCAAAATATCTCTTTCACTTCCTTTTACGTCTTTCAATTCATCTTTTCTGTTCTTACTAGAAAATAAATTTAACTAAAATCTACTATATATCTAAGACAATGTTAGTGTAGGTAAATTACTGAAATAGACATTTTATTTAATTGACACGTGTCTAAAATTGAGGTTATTTTTGTCTTTTTGATGTTGTTGGGTTTTGCCACTTGAAGTAATTAGTGATTGACATTAGCTGTCAGCAGATAACATCTTCTTCCCCTCAAGACAATCTGTTTTGAACCATTTGCTTAGTCAAGGTTAGGTTTTCCTCTTCTTCCGTCTTCTTTGTCCATCCTTATTTTTTCTTTTTCTTCATACGAAGTTACATTTTTTTTAACTTCCTATTTATTGTTCTTAATGCAGAACATAATGTTTGCTTCATCAAGGTTAGTTTTTGTTGTTCTTCTTCCTTTTTCTTCTTCTTTTTCGTGGATTTTCTTTTTCTTCGTACTCTATTAATTTTCTTTTATTTTGTGTTGATTGTTCTTCATGAAAGGTTTGATTTTTTTTCAGATTGAAGTGCTTTGATATCAAACAAAAAAGGCTCAAGGATATGGATCTAAGGCCCTTTGCAAAAGCGGATTAAAAAGGATTCAATTTGTTGTTTTTCTTTTCTTTTCTTTTTATTCTTCAAATGCTTTTCTTAATTTTTTCTTTCTGAACATTTGTATTGATCTTTTGTTGTTGGATATAACATTTTTCGATTTTGATTTTTTCAGGTTTGGATCAGAGATAAGGCTCGAGGATAAGGATTTAAGGTCCTTTGCAAGATCTGGGTTTCGTATGGTGAGGCATTTGCACTGCTTGAGACTCTTAAACTCTACAACAAACTGTTGGCTCTTGGGATCAAAGTTGTGTTCATCACATAAAGACCACTGGATCTGAAGGATGTGACTGTTTCCAACTTGAAGAATGTTGGATTTGACAAATGGGAGTAGCTAATTGCAAGGTTAGTTTTGTTTGTTCTGATGAATCTTAAACTAAACATGTTTTTTATATGTTATAGTGTTTGAGGAACACTTTTATTGATAGAAAGAAAAACTATTTGATGAATATTATTTGAAGAAGTGGTTTTTGGGTGCAGGGATCCATCCATATACGTCATTGTCATTCATTGACATGTTTATAAATAGAAGGTCCTTTTGGTCTTTATTCTTTTCTTTGTTGTTTCCCGCTCCATGCTGAAAAAATATGGCCGTGAGTGTGCATTTAAGTTTTCCCGCTTCTTCCTCTAATGGTTGATCAAATCTTTAAATGATTCCACATTTAATGCTTGATTAAAATATTGATTGACGTATTGATTGATGATTGACAGACAATTGCTTTTCTTCTTCTTCTCTCAAAAAAACCTATTTTCATTCTTCTTCTTCCGTAACACGACAAATCTACATGATCAGAAGAAAACCCTTCAGCCTTAAGGTTAGTGCTCCTTCATAGTGCTCAGTAGCTTGAGTTTTCTTTCTTCTTCTTCTTCGTGGTCTTCTTCTACTTTGGGTTCATGGTAGTTTTGTGTTTTTGGTTTTTGGTCATTCCATAATTTGCCAAATATTGATTTTGTTTTTACCTTCTATCTCCTATATCAGAGTTTGGGTGCATCAGATGGTTATTTGGTTAAGCATAATCCTCATGATCCTGAAGGTTATTATTTTTTTCAAAGAACTTATCTCTTTTGTTTCTTCATCTTTAAATATACCTATAAATTTTTGTCATTCTTATTTTTTGGGTTGAGATTATTGTAGGTACGGGGATGTTATGTTTAAATGCTATGGTTGTTGGATTTGTTTTTGTATTTGTAATGTTACTGTTGAGGGGAGTTCGTTATATAGTTATGTTTTTGTTCTGCACTTAGGTGTTTGATATATTTTGTTGTAAAATATTGGGTTTGTAAATTTAGATTTTTGTTTTCTAGGGTCCCAAAGTTTCATTTTCTTCTTTATTTTTCATGGTTAATTTTCGTTACCCTATGGAAGAAATCATTTTCATTAGACTTTCAGAAGAATATGTTCTAGGGTATTTGGATGGGGATGTTGGTTCAACTCGATTTGATTTTAGAAGGAAGTGTATCTTGAAAAATTAGTGGTTTTTTTTAGAGAAAAAAAATGTACTTTTTTTTCAACTATTTCTTTCTCTATAATACTATTTTGTTAATTTTATATTAAGGAAGCAAAGGTTGTCAAAGACAAACCAACTATTTCTTTTTCAACTATTTTGTTATTTTCGTGCAGCCACCAAAGATGCAAAGGCTGTCAAAGACAAACAAAATTTGATTAAGGTTAGTTACATGGCATGATTAAAGAAAAAATAAAGCATTTTTATATGTTTTTCTTTGGGATATTTATTAGTTTTCTTTTCATCTGTTATTACTATTTCATGGGTAACCACAACCATTGAATATGGTTCTCCAAAGAAAGCTAACTCCTACAATTAGGAAGAACAAACTTACCATGCTTATGTAGGTAAATATTATTATTCATGGCTCTATAATAATTCTAAACCTTTTGACTTGAACATTGATTGTGTATGTAACATATACATTTGGAGGTACTCCTGTTAATTGTGTTTGCCTTAAAAGAGCCATTGGAGTTAATCACTCAATTTAGTGGACACAACTATCTAAATTATAGATGTGAAGGAAATAATCTAAGCTATATATGAAAATCAGCCATAAATATTACATGCAGATGTCTGTCACATGTTAAATACAAATTATTGATTTTGTCCTTAAGTCTATGTTATTTGTTTTAACTTTACATAATCAAATCCTTTCCTTCGTTGTTCCTGATTTGGGTTATTGTGTTAAAAAAGAAAAATAAGATAAAAGCATACTAATAATGAGGAAAGAGTAATCTAGAATGAAGAACAATTAAATTTACGACTTGGTTTGTCTACATGGGATAATAGGATCGAGTTTGCTCTTTTGGGAATGTCATGGTGTGTGAAGAAGAGGGGTCATGTCTAAACTGCAACATTCGGTCCTCTTGGTAAGTATATGTAATGTAGAATTTTAGTTTGATTACATGATTTTTTTTTTCAAAGTGTGTTATTGATCATATTAGAAGTCAACTTCACGTGGTAAAAATTGTTTTGAAATTACTTATTTTCATACATATTACCCAATATAGTTTATGTTTATTCAACATGTATTCAATTGTTATTTTAAAACTTGCATTCCCTCACAGATTGCAGAATGCAGTAATAAAGGTGGATCAAGTTGATGGTGAGTGTATATGTAATCCTAGCATGAGGCTTTTGATGTTGTTGTCTATAAACCCTATATCATAAAAAAATGCAACTACCTAAGCCTTCATTTTCTTACTTTTTACTTCTTTGTCTAACTTCTTTGTCTAACAGTTCATTCAATACTCAATGATTTCCAAATTGTTGGAATACAAGCCCATTACAAACTCTAAAAGACATGAAGAATTAGGGGATACATGCTAGTTATGACCAAGATATTCCTTAGAACAATGAATAGCTTAATTACCAATGTCAGCACAATTGAAAAATAAGAAGGAAAGTTTTAGCAAGATGACAGAAACACTCAATTACTTCGGCATTGAGCTCATGAACACTGATCTCACTGCCACAAAAGAAGCATTTCTAATTACAAGCGACACACAAGTGATCTTGAGAATGATAATAATGATGCACTTCCATCCCACCTCTCCAACTATATGTACTGTAATATCTTTCTATTTTTTCTATTCCTTCTTAATAATAAGCTCAGTGGTTTTCTGCTAATGATTGCCCGCTACTGTGTGTAAATGGTCCTTACATTTCTTTGCAATGTCCTTAAATGTAATAAATTTTCTTGATTTTAATAAAATATTTATGAGATTTCTATTTAATCATTTTCCTTTATACATATCAATGTGTAAACTAATTAAATATTAGGTGAAGTGTAATGGTATAAATGAAAAAGAAAAGATAAATTAAAGTTGTGTTGAACTTTGAAAGTGATAGTTTAGTAGAAACACAAATCTTCAAGAAAGAAAATATTTAGAAAGGAACAGAGAGAGGGAGTAGTTGTTATGCGAAAGAACAAGGGAAGTAGTTGTTATGCAAACAATACATATTGGGTAAAAGTTGTGAATACAACATGGTTAAGATGGAGAATTTTAATTCAACTATCATTTCATTGATTCGAGTGAATCTGAATTTATTGACTTATTTGTTACTAGAAAAAAACATTAAGACATTTGGAAGAAGTTATATATCATTATTTTAGGATTTATAGTTGTTATATATATATGTGATGGTTTTGAATGACGTCGGATATATGATTAAGAGTCAGATTATTTGTATTGCCATGCAAGTAAAAGTTAACAAAGAGTAAGATATAAATTTGCAGCATTATTTATTGTTATTTACCTACTATATAGATAAACTTATTATTTCTATAAAAAATTTAAATGTATATATTGGATCAATAACTGATACCTTAAGTTTCGGTGTTTCTTTATATACAATTTAAAATGATTTAATTTTTTTATAAGATTCAACTTTTACTTCGATAACATATATATATATATATATATATATATATATATATATATATATAATATTTAAATATATTTTTCTTAACTTTATTTAAATAAAAGTAATGACAATTATATTATTTTAAAAAATTAAAAGAAAATTAAAAAAGGAACTATGCTGCTGATTTCTGTTGACAAATGTAAAGGTAAATTGTGTTTGGTCTCCTGATCCATAAACCATGTAAGAAATACATTATGATGGCCTTTTTTTTTAATCAGCCGATGGCCTTTTTTTTTTAATCAGGCGGTTGTGCATATAATCAGTGAGAAATGATGCCACACTCGAATTGCAGTATATTTACCCAGTAATTTTGTACCATGTAAGAGTGAGTTGATCAAATTTCATTGTTTCATTTAAATATGAATGGGTATATGTTACTATCAAGTTGTATACGTTACCATCAAGTTTTCGCTTGAATATTAGGTTGTTTATTTCGATTTCTGTTTAATAGTCTTTTTATTTAGTTTATTATTGCTAATATATATTTTATTTCCAAAATATAAAAGACAAGAATATTAATATTTTTAATCTAAAAATAAAAAATTTTATTTACTTCAACCAAAAGGAAATGTACAAATTCATAATTATTATATCAAATTTATAATTTAACACAAAAGATAAATAATTTTTTACTACACGTCACTAATACATCATTAATAAATTATTATGTCAAACATTTAATTTAACATAAAAGTATTCATACCTAAATATATGATTCAAGAAAGAAATATACTTAGGCATAATGAATAATTAGTTATTGTACGGTAAATTTTACAATTATATACTGATAACAATATTTGCATTTTTGTTTAAAAGTGAAAACCTTAAATTCATGTTATACCCTAATTAAAAATTGTATTGATATACATAAACATTTGTATTTTGTATTACTATTAATATTAGTATTATTTGTAATATTATTATTATTATTATTATTATTATTTCTACTTATAAGTCTACATTTTACTTTTTAACAATAACTATATGTGTATATATATTTAATTTTAATATAATATATCTCTGTTTGTCTCTACATATATTTTTACTTACAAATATTAATACCAATTCCGTGTTGTATTTATTTTGTATAGAACCATATTACACAATATACTTACATTTTATCCTAACAATGATTCATAAATACACATTTCATTTTAATATATATGTATTTATATCTAGATGTATTTTTATTTAAAAATTTAGGTTTATTTAGTGATTTTATCCTCTGATTACTTTGACTTATTGTGGTATTCTTGCAAATTAGTATGTTTGAAAAACATATTAACTACTTTTTTATTTATATATTTTTTATATTTGATAAAAAAAAATGTTTGAGAAACAAAAAGTAGGGAGAGAACTCTAAGATTTATTAGTGCCCAACCACATTATTATTCTCTTACATTTTTGTGTGTTTGTATAAAGATGAACAAAGCAAATAATATAGAAAGTTGATGCCCCCTATCGAGGCCATCATCCAGTAGAATCGATCCAGTTTCCCTTCATTTATGTTATCAGGTAACCAATCAGTAATCTTCTGCACTTCATTGATCAAGGCTGTGCTCAGATAAAAGGAGATTCCAATGATCACTGAAATCATAGAAGTTGAAGTGTTTTTGAGTGACTGAGGAAGTTGCTGGTAGTAGAATGCAACTTGTGCTGGAAAATGAAAGGATTCTCCAACGCCAACTAACACCAAAGGTGGAAGCAACCATAGTATAGACATAGTTTCTGAGGGGTTGGAATGAACCATCTTCAACCTCTTTGATTCAACAAGAGCAGAAGCAACCATTCCAAGCACATTCAGCACATGCCCTGTTCCAATCCTTTGGAGAGTGGTGGGAGATTTATCATTGAACTTGTTCCATGCAGGCCAAATAACCCTGTCAAGAAAAGTGAGGAAAATGGATGTGGAAATTAAGGGTATAACACTGATGGAACCTGCTGGAAAATTGAAGTGGTGTCCTATTTTACGATCTGTGGCTAGAGCTTGAAGAACTGTCATGCTTGCTTGAATTCCTATCGGAACTGATAGGAATATGCTCGAACTCCACAGTGGCAAGATTCCAATCATAGCTTTGAAATTTTCCACTTGCTCAACTGTGCAGAGTCTCCATGGTTTTCCTATTGAACCATCTAATCGAAGGTCTCCATCAGTTATCAGGGCTGCACGATTGAAGAATCTGCATTTCCATGTAGGACCGTTTGTTTGAAAATTTTCAAATATTTGATAATCTTATCTTTGTAATCAATACAGGACTTCCAACATAATTAACATCGATAACTAAGTACCTTAATCTTTTTGCAGGAGTTGTAGCAGGTTGCATCGGAAGTATCTCATCCTTGCTGCTATAGTAATCCTTTGTTGCGGAAGAAAGCTGAGATTTCCATTTACGTATAGATGCAACGAGAACACGAGCAAGATCGAAGAACGCGCTTCCTTGGGGTTTATCAAGGCGATAAAATCGGTAACCAAGTACGAGAATGATTAGGCCAATGAAGGTGGCCACACTACATATGCCAAAACCCCAAGCCCAACTCACGTTATCTTGGAGGTAGAAAATCCCAGTAAAGGATACAACGGAAGCCATGTACCATGTCAGAAAAAACCAGTTAAAGAATGTGTCTTGATGCTTTGCCTCGTTAAATTGATTTGCTCCTAATGATGCTGTTGTGAAGCGTGCACCTCCGAAACCAAGTGCGCACAGAGCTATTGCTCCGTATAAGATCGCATATTGAAACTCTGAAGGAGGGTTGCATGCCTCTGATCCATTGTCACAGGGGACAGGTTTCAATGAACCAATCATTGTTGTCAAGACAAAAATAACAGTGCCCTGAAATTTATAAAAAAAATTATAAGTTTCATTAATTTATTTTATTTAATGCATCAATTATTGAGTACTACCTGCTACGATTCCTAATAATATAATAAACAAATAAAAACCAGTCACCCTATTTCAATGAACCATTACTGGTAAAGTTGAAGCTTAAGATTAGTCTTTTAGGTTTTGTTGTAAAACAAGATTGTTTTAAATTCATAATTGTAAAATAGAATCAATGAAATTTTTTTTATTGATAAAATAGAGTGAAATTGTCCAGATTCATGATCACATTTAGACTAAAGTTATTATGATGGTGGCTGATTTACTTATTTTTATTTTTTGCAAGAGTGAAATCGTTAGGATAACTATTTCTATATTTAGAAAAAAAAAACAAAACTGAAATTGTCATGAGTCTGACAAGTAACGATTTCAGCTTTTTTATATATAGATAACGATTTTATTTTTTAAAAAAAAATTAAAAAAACTGATTATACTTACAAGGACTTCGATCTAAAATGTCATCACGAGTTCTGAGAACTTCATCTTATTTTATAAAAATAAAAATTGTATTAACCATGTTTTATAACTAGACTTATATGGAGTTTAATTATTGTTTTCTTATTAGATTTTCATAAAATTCATTGAAACAAGTTAAGTTTTGGAGAAAAGAATAGAGATGCAGAGAAGAGAGTATGAATTAATTACCAGAAAAGAAAGAAAGCAAGAAAGCAAGGCAACAGAGAAAGATCCAAAGAAAGAATCAGCCATGATTGCTGCAACAATGGGAAATAAACTTGAGCTTCCATTTGTCACGTTTCCAACCTGTGCAGCATTGATGCTCTTTACATTGAACTCACGTATCAGATACACGATCAGGTTTCCGATTATACCTGCACCACCAAGTGACATACCTGCAGTTGAACCTGTTGCAGCTTAACCATTAATAAACAATTAATTAACTAATTAATATATCATTAATCAGTGTCACATACAAAGGAAGAGAGAAGAAGAGAGACCAATTATGAAGGGAAAACTCCTCCAACCACCTCTGCTGCTGTCACCGTTCATGTTCTGTGTTTCTCCGCCGCTTGAGGTACTGTCACACATTCTTTCACTTGCACTTCAGAATCAAACCGCGAAACCCCTCTGGTGCGTTTTTTATAGGACGTGTTTCTCTCGCACGTTTTGTTTTCTATTTTTTACTTAAATTGTATTTCTTAAAATATTTGCCCACTTCAAAGAAAAGACGTTACTGGTGATCTTGGCTACCAATCTTCGTGACAATAATTAGCAATGCATACATTTGAAACTCTCACTCACACTGCATGATTGATGATTATCCTTTTTCATAGTCATAGTTTTGTTGGTTTGTTTTTTCTTTTTCTGTCTCTATTATCAGATAAAGCAATATTACGGTAGAACGGTTGTTAATGAAAAATCATTATATAAGAAACATGATTGGCAAAGTTTTTATAAATTAAGTTTATCACTGTGATATTTACGAGTCCATTACTTTGGTGAGTTTATCATCACCAACCACTATCTTCATGTATAGTGTGTATCACGAATTCGTTGTCATTCGGTGTGTTGACTTACTCTCTTCTTTGACCCCACCACTAGTTGTGGTTTTTCTCGAAGGAAGATAGCTAAGGCTCTTATTAATTAATTTTTTTAATTATCAAAATATTTCTAAAAGGTAATTATCAAATGGTAAAATGGTGTATTTAGTGTAAAAATGTATTTATTTTATTAATTAGTAATTTAGGAATATTGGATATATGATATGATATTAATTAAAATATTAATCAGATAAAATCAAATTATAAGTGAAGTTAAATTTCAATCCAAGAGATTAATCTACTTATATTTTAGTGTGATAATAACATTTTTTTTCAAACTATCATATATATATATATATATATATATATATATATATCATTACGTACAAGTCATGTTAAATTTTCAACGAGTGTTTTTTTTTTTCACATTATTTTGTTGGTTGTTCTTCTCGCATGGTTTTGAAGTTCTTTGATAAGAAAAGCAGAATGAGAGTACTTTTATGAGAAGAAAGAACAAGAATGATTGTGTTTTTTCATGAAAAAGAAGAAGAAAGAATATATAGTTAGTGTTGTTGTTACAAATATTTTATTATATTAATCAAATGACATTATAGTTCTTCTAAAGTAACAATCGACAGGGATCTGATTTTCTTAAAATATTTATATTAGTTTTTTAATAAAATGATTAATTTATTAATATATTTTTCAGAATTTTTTATTTTAGTTAAAAGGATGTGGATTCTTATGTCACTTAGTGAGTATTTTTGTTATAAACTTGACAAAAAAAATGTTTTTGAAAAAGATAGTTTCCTAAGAATATTACTTTTTGAAAGGTAAAATAATATTAAAATAGACGATTCTCCACTTCAGATTATCTTCTTCTGTTCATGCTTCAGCCTATACAGTATCATCAATTCTAGTAATAATGAATTTTTTTTGACTAAATTGATATGCAATTCCAATCTCTTTTATTATATTACCACAATTTCTTGTGATCCTCAAATCGTACTAGAAAATAAAATATCACACGCACATGTATTTTTATTTTTATTTTTGTATAAATTCAAGTGCATAAAGGGAGAAATTGGATTTTATATATATAAAATAAGAAGATGAGAAATGTAAAAGCGCGAATTATTCATTAAACACGCCTGTTATTTCAATTATTCATATATTACTTTATATTTACCCACACACTTTTAGACATTCATTATGAACAACGAAAAAATTGTATATTATTTTATTGGATTTTAATCCCTCATTAAAAGCAATTACACCTTTTTTAAAAGACAAGGAAAAATTAAACCCCGTGTAGAAAATTTTCAAACTATTTACCTTATTCAGGAATTATGAGACGGTGTAAAGTCAAAAGGCCATTTTAGTAAATACCTTGCAACCACACATAAAGTTGCAACATTTTAAATTCAATGCAAAGTTATATTAAATTTGAGCATGTAAAACAATGGTAAAGTTACAAGGCACAAAATCAAATCATAAAATAATTTATTCAGGCCATATAAGGCATCAATATCAAGTGGGTATACCTTTACAAACATCAAAACCTCTTCCCTATTAGCATAGACATTTTAAGGAAATAATTGGAACAATGATTAAACATACATATTATTGCTCCTATAATTAACCTTAATCAAATTAATGTTTTAGGTTGAGTCGTTATATGAAATGCTGAGGATAATTAGCTACTAAAGATTGGAGATACAATTAATCACACGTAAAAGACTTGAGAATGTGATTAGAAATTTGTTGTTGAAATTTTAACATCATATTTTAATCGTAAATTTAAATAAAATATAATAAATAATATTCATAAATTTTAAATAAAGTTTAAATAATTCATTTAAATAATGTTGAATGACAATTTATAAATAAATGATGTTTTTTAAATTAATTGATAAAAAAAATAACTCATTCAAAATCTATATATTAATATTTTAATTATTTTTTTTATTTTTTTTTATTTTAATTAGAATATAGCGGGTATGGATATCACGGATACGAATACTATGATACCCGTACTCACTTCGCTAACATGCGAATATTAAAAATACGCGTACCCGTTACCCGCAGATATACACTTATAATATTCATTTTCTATCTGTTGTAGGTTTTATTCGCAGAAATACCTGCGAATTATTTTTTTTTTACATCCCTAAATCACACTATCAAGAATTGCAAGGATAATGGATGTGGATATTAAAAAATATGTTTCGGGACAATTTTAAAAAACTACAAATAAATATGTTGCACAACAAAAATAAATTAATGTATATTACCAAGAATATGGAACACTATTAGAGCTGGATGATATCTTAATCTAATCAAGAATCCGAACATTACATCAGACTCACATGCATTCTCTATCTTCCTTAGACTCTAAAGTATTATTCTTTTGCTTTACTTTTTATTGTTGGTTTGAAATTAGAATTTAAAGTACCTGGAATTGTAAGGAAGAGGAGAGAGAATATTTTAAAATAAAAGATTACTGCAAAACATCGTGTGGATGAAATGAAGGGAATATTTTCAAATTATGTTATTAACTAAAACTAAAGACTTATTAAGGATCGATTATATCAAATTTTCAATACTTCTCCTCATAACAGAACCAAACACGTAATTATTACGAATTTTATAACAATATTTTCTGTAAATACGAATGTAACTCAAAACAAGTTACAGTTAAACTTTTGGTTTGAATTCCTACCAAATTTAAACCAGAACATATTCATATATATATATATATATATATATATATATATATATATATATATATATTTATAATATTTATATAAAAAATAAAAAATTGATAGATTGCAAATTTAAAAATACTTTTTAAATAATGTGATGATATCTAAAAAAAATGAAAAATTACAAGCATAATAAATGCCTTTTCTGGGTTAAAAATACATTTGAATGTTACCTATATTTTGGAGATATGTGATAAAAACGAATTAAATAGCACAAAAAAGGTTACGTTCTCTATTCACGCCACTGCTATGGTTGCCATGCCAAAATCTAATGTTCCAAGAACCAACCAGATTCTTCCCCAAATCAAGTTTTTTTTTTTTTCATTTTTAATAACAAAAAACAAGTTAATACAAATTAAAGAAAAAAAGTAATGGTTTTATTTTATAATATTGCATCCATTTTTAAGACGAAGAAGATGACTGCAGCAGCATGAGGCAGTGGTGAAAATTTTCAACATCTTAAGTAGTGTGTTGCACTTTCTTAGATATATGGTTGGTTTAAGCATGATTCGCACCTATGATGGTTATAGGAAAACATTTCTAATACTGAAATACAAACATTCATTGGTAATATTATTTATTGGAAAATTATTTTTTAATACAATTAATTTGATTAATGTAAAAATGTTTGATAAGTATTATAAACCGTAAACGGTTTCAATTAACTTGTCGTTTATTTTATTTATTTCATGATTTCACCAATCGTTTAGGTCAGGATTCGCGTGGCAGCAGCAGCGAGGTTGTGCAGCTCCTCCAACGACCTTCAACAGCAACAACAACAGACGAGCAGCTCCTCCATCGACCACCCTAAAAACACTTTTCTCAAATGTTGGATCTTCGGATATTCACCTGTCAACCATTCGCAATCTTGTTTTCTTTTAGGGTTTCAATTTTTTTTTTCAACTTGCCGTTAATTTCTCACTTTAACATCTTTGTTGTTTATTTTTGTAAAGAGATTTAGTTTTAGATGCTGCATTTCGAAGTCTACAATGCATCTAAGACTGACTGCTTTACCCATTTAGTGGCCATGTCATCTCTGTTTTGGGTTTGGTTGATTGGGGTTACTTCATAGTTGTTTCACGTGTTCAAATAGAGCATATTTTTCCTTTCTTTCCGTGCGAAAATGGATGTCTATTGTCCAATCCCTCAACGTTAATTGACGTCTGTTGTTTGTTCAATCACCCGACGTTAGCTGACATCGGTGTATATTTTCGACATTAATTTTGATGTCACCCAATACGACATCAGAATTTAGACGGACATCAAAGACCAAAAGTACTGAATGTTAAAAGATTTTTTGTATTATTTCACTTTAAAGAGAAAAATATTTTATATTATCCATGTTATAAAATCAAATTAATAATAAAGGAAAGAAAAAAAGAGAGAAAAGAACATAAAACAATAAGACAAGAGGATAAAGACTAAATAACAAATCAGATGAACTATTGCAAATTAATCAATTATATGAAAAAGTGTATAGCAAATGTCATTGTTAGTTATTAGCGATTGAAAGATAACAAATAATTTGGAAAATACCTTCATTTCAACACCAACTATATTAAATGTACAATGAATGTCGAATTTTTCAATATTAATTGTTCAAGATTATAAATTATTATTTATATAATAATTATTTATATTATAATAACTACATTGTTTGTGTACCTGAATGCAGTGATCTTACAGTATTATTAGTCAAATAAAAATTACTTATAATATGCTTTTAATTTATATAATTTATTATTACGATCATTGTTTTCTTTCTGTTGTTATAATAATAAATGATTTTTAAAATTTGTAAAACCTTTATATATATAGCATGTTTAGATAAATAAATGTCAATGGTAACAAAAAAGAATGATGAAAACAAATATTAATAAATATCCCTATAGAATAGGACATTTTCAATTCTGAACAAAAATTGTAATGTTTAATTCCATACATTCTCTGCATCTAAAATTCCTTTCCGCCATGACCACAGCTTGACAAATGATGAAAAAAAATCAAATTTAATGATGACAACATCTTTAAATCCCAAGATCAACACCCCTGGTTTGCTGTCTAGAAACAAAGTAAAAGCCTCATTCTTTATTGGTTGAAGCACAAAGTCTCACCCAAGATTGCAACCATCACTTGAATCAATGATGTCAAATCACAAGGTGGCTTTGTTCGTATAAAATTCTAAGCAATGAACTATGTAATTTTGACCTCATCCTACATCATAATTCTCCTAATACTGCTATTGGAAGACTGTCACAATTGTTCAGCAATAACCATCATGATTGTAGCTGTGTTTCCTTCAAGGAACTGTACAATCTAATAAGTTAATTGAGTCCTATGCATCTTTAGAAGTCTTCAAAGTAAGAATTTGGTACATAAGGAGGGGAAGACAGGTTTGCAACGCATTTGAACTTTTGCTGCATGTACTTATTCCTGACAGCTTCGAAGGATGTCGCATTTCGTGACAAGTAACTACCTCTGCCTTGTCATATGTGTGATCGGTGATACTGCAAAAGTCGTCCACACAGGGTGGATCGATTTCCTCGTATTTGGATGCAATGAGCATGGAGGAAACACCCAGCAACTGAAGTCTGGATTTAGTGACAGGATTAACAGACAAAAAACTACCAATGTATGAAACAGAGAGATGAAGAGTGTCCGGGAGAAGCTTGTACTCCTCACCCACTTCTACTAACCAATCCACCAAGCTTCCTCTCATGGTTGGCGTGAACAGTTTCTGAACTTTCTCAATGTAGTCAACCATTGGTCTACTCCTTTTCTGCATCTCCATTTCATGAAGATACTCATAGACATAGGAAACAAGAGATTCACCTATATGGAGGCAAGAAGAGTGGGTGGTTGTGGAAGATGGCTTCTTTGCATTGGGATTCTTCACATCTTGCAATGTTTCCTTCGGAAGATTTTGAGTGAACGAAACCCTATGTCTCTTGGGGTGTTGTTTTTGGACCAAGACCATAGTGTTTAAGAGAAAAGTATACATTGATAGGAAATACTTTTGTAAGATTGCATAATATCAATACTTTTTGTTCAAAAGATTCATCTGTATCATTGAAAATTTTGAGTATTAAAATTGTAAATAAGAAATTGAAATAATTAGTTCCACTGATATTAGGAAATTTTACAATTTTTTTATTCAACTATATGTGAAATTTACTTTTACTTTAAATTAATGAATTTTTGAATATTTTATTTAAAGTATAATTTAAATGTATTAAATTTTAATTTCTTTATCATATATAAAAGTAAAAAAAAAAAATCTATCATAAAGTAACATTAGTAATGTCTAGAGAAAAAATGTATGCAATCAATCCTCATTTATATCAAAGATGAATAATGAAAAATCTTCAATTATATTGTCTAAAAATCAAATAATGGTTAAAGATAATTGTTTCAGTGTTGGTTGAAACAATAACTTTCACATACATTTTAATTAGCTGATGTTGAAAATAACTGAAAATAATCTTGATTAATAATTTTAAAAAATCATGATTGACATAATGATGAACAAAAAAAAACCTAACTAATTAATTATTAAAGAAAAATAAATAAATTTTAACAATAACAACACTAAAGAAAAACAACAATAGACATTAACTTAAAAGAAATGTTAACATTTGTGAAAAAAATACCAATCTTGATTAAGTTGACGAATGTGTCGATCTTAGATTTTAAAATTTAAAAAATTAAGAGTAATCTAAGCAAATTTTCTCTCAATGGTCTTCGTATTTAGAAGAGTTGAAAAATATCTATTGATAACGTAGATAAACATTGTACAAGCGGATAGAGGTAGAGATGGCAAATAAACCCGTGCCCGTGGGTATCATCCGAACCCGTCCCCGTTTTGACGGGGAATCCCCACTTTGACTGGGTATGGGTATGGGTATGGGTAATACCCGAAATTTTCAACTGGGGATGGGGATGGGGATGGGGATATATATATACCCGCCCAAATACCCGTCCCCGCTTAAATTACTAAACTATTTAT
>Ga0214544_1001387_pt1 | contig 50025 bp, 21 predicted proteins | sample CNSS3metaG_FD_160074 | JGI IMG/M metagenome (GOLD analysis project Ga0214544, IMG submission 160074) | Root nodule microbial communities from cowpea collected in UCLA plant growth center, Los Angeles, California, USA - CNSS3 | ecosystem: Host-associated > Plants > Roots > Nodule | place: USA...
TGTACTTATTTACTTGATTGGGCTTGGCTAGGTACAGTACACCAGTCCCCCAGCCTTGTCCGATATGGGTTGTCGGTCAAGGATAACATGTGTTGGTGAACTAGCAAAACCGGCTAGGTGTGATACAGTAACAATTATGACTAATAGTCGTTGTTTACGGTGTACATCTATAAGCCAATAATACTTCTAGAAACTTTTCAATTTGTCTGCCTTTGACTTCTCCCAACCTTTTCTCCAATTTGTTCACGATAACCTTATTGGCAACTTCTACTTAGCCATTTGTTTGTGAATGCTCTATTGAGCTTGTAACATGACATATGTGTAATCCGATATGGAATTTGGTCACTTCTTTATCAATGAGTTGTTTACCATTGTTTTGTGAAAATTGAATGTGGAATATCATACATACACACTATACATTTCCATACAAACTTTTGTACTTGTTGAGTTGTGATGATGGTGACAAGCTCAATCCATTTTGTGAAAAAGTTTATTGCTACCAATAAAAAACAATTTTGTCCCTTTCCTGGACTAAAAGTGCTAAGTATATCAATTCTCCACATGGTGAAGGGCCATGGTGACGTGATATAATTAATTATTACGACCTCACATGCATCAAATTAGCATGTCGTTGGCACTTAACACGCTATTTGACATATTTGTCACAATATTCTGTCATTACTGCATGCATGCAGGTGAAGTTAGCTTATTGATAAAATTGGCAAGGCACTACTCTTTAATAGGCCCTCTAACTTTGCACTGAATATGGAACTTGGATAATTCTACTAACCATCCTACCATTCGCCCTACTAAATTCAGTCTCCCCAAAAATCTTATAGATAACATAATTTGACCTAACAATGATCTCATGGCTCTGAAAATAAGGTTGAAGTCTTTGAGTTGTTGTTACTAAGGCGAAAACCATCTTTTCCACCATTTGGTACCTCACTTTCGCATCTTGAAGTGTCTGACTGATAGAATACATAGGTTGTTGTTGACTGGCATGATCATGCATTATAGATGAACTAATGGCATCATCTTAAATTTCTAAATCAACAAGTTGAGGTTGATTTTTGAGTGGTTTATGCAAAACTAAGGGAGAACAAAGGAAGTGCTTCAACTCTATAAAAGATTTCTCACACATGTCATTCCAAGAGAAATAGTTTGTCCTTTTCATTAATCAGATAATAGGTCTCAGTTTTTAAGCTAACTTTGGCATGAACCTGGATAGCAAACCCACTAGTCTATGGACCTTTTTGACATTCGTAAGACTTCTCATTTTCAACAATGTTCGACATTTGTTAGGATTTGCTTCAATGTCGCGATGTGTGAGCATGAACCATAAAAACTTTCCACCCTATCAAATGATGGAAGACTTTGTCTATCAACATTTAAAACGTGACTCCTACATTCTGAAGCCTAAATTACATAACTTCATAATATAATTTGTTATAACTTATTGTGGTGATACATAGAAATTTGATTGCACCCAGAATAAGTGTTTAAAAAGCTTAGAACAACATGGTCAGTTGCACTATTCATTAACTTGTCAATGCTTAGTAATGAATATGTGCCCTTCAGGCACACTTTATTAAGGTCAGTATAATTTGTGCACATCCTCTAGTTACCATTGAATTTTTTGACAAGTACTATATTGGTTAACCATGTCGTGTAGGTTGCCTTCTTGAAAAATCCTGCTTTCAACAACTTTTCCACTTCTGCCTTGGTCGCTTCCATTTTTTCACCCTCAACATTATTCTCTTTTTTGCAACAGGTCTAGCTTCTTTGCAAATGAATAATTTGTGGTTGACCACGTTGGGGCCAATGCCTTGTATGACAGTTGCATTACAAGTAAACAAGCTTGTGTGACGTTGATATACTTCCTCCAAGATATTCGTATCTGTTAGAGATTTCCCCATGTACATATGTAAGACCCGAGGAATTTAAATAATTAAATAAATAATTATTTAATAAATGCGGGTAATGGGAAATTTTATGACATTTAATGCTGGCTATTTTGATGTGGAAGAGTATTAGCTTATATGGAGAGGACTTGGGTTCAAGTCATATGTATGTCAATTGTGTGTTATTTTAATTATTTATTATTTTTAATGATATGATTGATCATGATGAGTGGTTATAAATTCCGATATGTAAAGGACTTATCATGAAACCTGAATTGGTTGGTTGGTGGTGCATTAACTTGGTAATTGAGTGGTTGTGTGTTCGAAACTTGGCTTATGCTAAATATGGTTCCTTTTTGTTAAATTATTTTTGGCATGGATGAGAAGGGTCAGAAAAACCCTAGCCTCAACAGAGAGAAATTGGAAGGGCTGATTAAGTCTATTAATGGCAATTGGTGGCCATTAATGTATCTTTAATATCATTTTCGTTTTTATGAGTAATTAAGCTTAATTAAGCGAGTTTAAGGTGGAAAAAGGAGAGGACGTGAGAGAGTAAGGGAGGGACTGATTTTGGCAGTGAGGAGAGTGTGTTCTTGACTTATTAGAGAGGTTAGCAAGCATAAAGAGCAAATTTTGAAAGGAGACAAGGGCTAGAACTATTATGGTGCACAAAGACTTGAGAAATTTCAAGACTTAAGCAAGGAATCCAGGTTATGGGAGCTGCTCATAGCTTTTTGAGTTTAATTACTTGATTGTGAATTGTATGAGAGGTATGTTTTCATGTTGTGCTTATTTTATCTGGACTATGGTAAGTTTCTGGAAATTTTCCAAAACGCCCTAGCGGGCCTTCAAAGCCGTTAGGCGACTCGTGCTATTTTTTGCATAATTGTGGGTTCTTGATAGGAACTGCATGGCGGCATGATCTAGCCACCAGGGGATGCCACCTTTCCTTCCCAAAGTTTTGGGTTTTGTATGAATCGCCTGGCGGCGATGAACATACGTTAGGCGACACGAGCAACATTGGCTCAATTTTTGGCGTTTTGGGGTTCTGGGTTGATTCTGATCAGGGAAAAAGGGAGCTTTATCTGTTGGTTGATTATTGGATGCCAGATATTGTTGAATTACGTTGTGATTGGAAGTTAATTAGAGGAAATCGTATGAACACTGGTTGTAAGGTTTGGGAAATAGGGGTTATTGATGTTATGGGATTAATGGGTGTTTGAATTGCAGTGGATTTGTTTTATGTTGAGAAATTGTATAATTGTAAGTGGGATTCATTGCGGTTTTGAGGAAATAGGCAAAGAAATGTATTGGGATTTTTTGGGGGTCTTCGCATGTGCAGATCTGGTTTTTACCCAGAAATGTATGCACTGCCTTATGGCATGGGTCCTACCGCCAATCGCCAGCGTAGTACAGATTGGTACTATGTGGTTGTAAGGTACAATGTGGGTTTAGGGTTCTGTCGTGATATTTTACTAAGCAGGGGATGGAGGTGTGGACAATGGTTGATATCAGGTGCATGATACAAGACTATATATGAACTGTAGAATGGAAATTATAGTGTTGATGTTCTTTGTAAAGTGCTCAAGTGAAATTAGGGTTCAATCATTTCATTAAGGGTTGGTGATTGATGTGTGAATTGTAGAAGAGTAGTTGGCAAGACTGATACTAGAAAATTAATGATTTAGGACTGAAATTCAGAATGAACTAGGGATTTTTGGTGGATGGAATTAGAGCCATGATAAGCTAACTTGAGATTGGGTTTCAAGGTGAATAGTTTCTATATAGGAGGGGTAATAGTGCCTTCTTACTATGTAGGACTGGGAACAAATTGAGCTAAATAAAGTATAGAAGTGATCTATTTGGTGATTCAAGGGAGCCTCCTAGAATTATAGAGAGGGAGACTTGGTTTTGCAAATGTGAAAAACTAGAAAAACGTGTTTACTGGTGTGGCGCCTAGCGGTGGGACTGGACCGCCAGGCAATAGCTCCAAATCCAGGGAGTTATTGTACACCTAGCGCCTATGGTGAGGTTTGTCCCGCTAGGCAATACTTGTAGGGGCAAAGGCTTCAAGGGGTGTGTGGCGCGTGGCGGCATGATGCTTCCACCAGGTGGTCTGTAGCAGGTTTTCATTTAGCAACGCTTAGACAATATCAGGCGATAATGCAGAGGCAATATGTTTGTATGTGTTGGATGTGCGTGGTCTACAAGGCTTTGGGTGATACCTTAAATATGGACTAGCTAGGCATTCCTTGAATTGTGCCTCGAAATTATATCCCTTTATTTGTGGCTCGAGATAGAGGGTAAGCATGTGGCATTCCTTGAGTTGTGGCTCAGAATGACATCTCTTGAGTTGTGCCTCAGAATGACATTTCTTGAGTTGAGGCTCAGGATGGCGGATGAACACGAGCATTCCTTGTGTTGTGGCTCAAATTGGTGAGTGTTACTGGTGTGAGTGTGCAAGTTGTGGCTCATATGGACGGTCTCCATTCGATTGAGCAAGGGTTGTGGCCAATGATGTGCTAATCTGTTGTTGAGAGTACGAACTCTGGTTCGTATTGGGAACTCCACTTGGGGTTACGGAGTTTGGTCCATAGCATGTCTTCTTGCACATATTCTACAAGTTGTGGCTTGTAGGTGGAGGCAGCAAAGGGTATCTTGAGGTTATCATCCAAAGATGTAGAACGTGGGTAACATGGTGATGGTCATATGGTATGGAATCAGAGGACAGCGTTCCTTTGATGAGTTTGTGCATATTTTTTATTTATATATATATATATATATATATATATATATATATATATATATCCTATCTGCTTGTGTTTGGCGATGATCATGTAATTCATTACACGGGAGCAGATGATGTTACAGGTGATTCTGATGAAGCATAGAGCCGGAGAGGGGCTAGCTCGGGAAAAGCTTTTACATAGTTTTTATGGTTTTATGGATTTTGGACAATTTTGTAAAATTTAGTTTTATCAGACTATGAGTTGTAATAATTAGTTATAAATTGTGATTTTTAAACTATGACATAAGGGTTTCAATTTTCCCGCATTTTTGGTAAATACAGTAATAATAAATGCAACTTTGGTTTTTCTTTTACTTTATATTATTTAAAATTATTAATATCCGATCGGGATGTTACAACATACATTTGTCATCATGGCCCAAAAAACATTTTCTAGTATCTTCGATAGGCTACACTCAAACTTCACCATTCATTCTAGGGTCCAAATCAACCATATCTTCCACCTCTATCTTTTCCATGTTGTGCATCATCCTAGGAGAAGGTGATCTCAACTTTATTCTCAAAATACTACTGTAGCATTCTGTAGTTGTAGGTTGTTCTACATGGATTGTGATGATATCACCCGAAGTTGATGGAAACTTCATTGTCGAATGATATGTTGACACCACAACCCCCAAGGTGTTCAAGGACGGTCTTCCTAGTAAAATGTTGTACGACATGTGAGCATCTACTATGAGATATCAAATTTGCATTGTCCTAATCATCTTCCCTTCACCGAATGTAGTATAAAGGTCAATATAACCCTTATAGTGTACCCTTTCTCTTGAGAACCCCACAATTGGTTAGAGTATGGTTGTATCTCTATTGTGATGGCCATGAGATCATTATGATGTTATGATATTGACAAGTGTACGAAATCGTACAAGTAATAAAATGGACAAGTCTAGATATTGTTTTTCCAAGAGACGCTTGTGTTCAGAGAAACTATGATTGTTTACAAATTAAGGCTAAGAACTTTTAAATAATGAAAAACAATGATTTTTATGAAATAACTATAAATTCTAGAAAGCAATTAAATTTAGGAAATTAACTATATGGTACAAACTTAATCGAGTTTAGATTTCATATATCAATTCAATGTTAAAACACTAAACAATATACCTTTAATTTTTACTATAGCATTTACCCCACAAGCTAACAAGCCATAATTCCTTAGAGGCAAGTCTAAACCTTAATAGTAAAAACCTTAACCTTTTACACACTTTTACCAAAAGTTCACGTTAAATTGAGATATTTAGATGTTTATAATGACTAATTGATTACACTTTATGTCTAAAGGCAAACTAACAACTTGTTCTACCCGAATTAATGTTATAAATTATTTCCCAATAATAAAAAACCAATTATAAGCAATTAATTATCATGCAATTAAGAACAAAAATATAACACAAGAGTAGTGGAAAAGAAGTATATTGAATAGTAGAAATCACAAAGAGTGAAGATATAGTATGTCCAACCCCAATGAATAAGGGAGTTAGTTACTCCTAGACATTTTGAGTACTAGAAAAGGGATATATGATAAAAATAATGGTGATGATGCATGTCTCCAGCCTCCAGAATGTGTCTTTGTCGTCTCTCCTTTAGGGTTAGTTCCCTATTCCTTAGAAGATTATTTTCTAATTATGTGACGCCTTCTATTTAAAGATTTTCGTAACATTGGGCGAATGGACCGAACTGGACTGGCTTGGAATTTGTAGTTGAATGAATTTTACTTGAATATCATAGATATATGTATATCTTTTACTCTTATAAGATTCCATATCTTTGATATTGTATAGGGGGTCGGTATATACACGGCCTAAAGGGAAGCCAATATATACCCGACCTAGTGTGCATGCGTGGGCGTCCAAGGAAGCAAAGGTTGAGGGATGACGTAGGGGTTCGGGATTATGTCATCTAGGGAGGACGAGTATATCATCACAATCCATGTAGGGGCAGGCCAGGTCTTGGTCATGTGCAAGGGAATCTCAGTAGGGATGCGAATGTATAATGGTGCAATCATGTTTCAAACAGTTACAATGGGACATTCATGAGAGGATATTCGTTGTTTATTATTATTTATGAGAGAATAAAAATGTTCATGAGAGCAATGAAGTCAGGGTTGAAACCAGGTAATATAAAGTAAGGTCTAATATTCGAAGGTAAGCATGACTAACTCAACTGAGTTTCAACATACACACTCTATTGAAGCATTACTGACTTGAGCGTCGGAGTGTCCGCAGGTACCCGACCCCCGGAGTGCGGCCCAGGAGTTATCCAGAGGCGAATTCCAGAAGAGAGAGGCGAAGGGAAGAAGACTCTTGAAACAACTTGGTTGCGATCAAGAATAGATATATTTTTCAATCTTATGAGATTTCCACTTATCTACAAAATATTTCACAAATAAAATCCAAATACTTATCTTTTCAAATATTATCTAATAAAATCTTAAGTATCTAGTAAAAAATAAAATAGTTATCTTTTTTAAAAAATTATCTAATAAATCTTAATTATCTAATAACAGATAAAATACTTATTTTTTCTAACATTATTGAATAAACCCTTAATTATTTAAAAAGATAATAATAAAAATACCAATAAAAGATAAAAATAAACATCATAAACAACATGATAATACTAATATCACATGTAGAGGATCAATCTCGTCGTCTCTAAAAATGATGGGAGGATTGTCCTCCTTGGGAGCGTAGAAACAACATTAGCACCTTGTATTGCCCTAAGATATCTTTTGCAAGTTGACATTGTAGCTCCTTCTCTTGCAAAACCTCTCATGATGGTGTTGATGATACCCCTAAGAGATATTTCATAAGGTTCTTGATCCTCAATTTTATCATAAACTCTTCTTCTCAAATTTTCTTCTCCAGTTGTCCTGATGTTCTATTATATTTTTCATCATCTTGGCTTCCTTTCTCACCTTTTCTAGGATATCCCTTATCTTCCTCTTGTATATAACTCTTCTATCTTATCTTTCATAACATAACAATCTTCAGTGGTATGTCCATAATTGTAGTAATATCTACGATGCTTTGTAGTATTTGCATTGTGCAAAGTTGATTGTTTTTTCGGAATTGAGATAATGTCAACACTCAAAACTTCTTCCAAAATTTGAGTCGTACTATAATTTAATGAGTGTAATGTTGGAAGCGAGAATGCTTTGGCTCCTTGATCCTAAAATTTGGCTAAGATATGAGTAACTTGATTGAAAAATTCTAAATTTACCTTAAGTTCAAAACTTAACTAATCCTAAATTTCTTTTTTAATTTATGTTAAATATCATGTATATTTATAATTTGTATTAATGAGTAATAAGAAAAGTATTTTTAAAATCATTAATAATTATAAAGATTAATGTTGTGCGTTTATAATATTTAAAAAAGTTAACTAAATTATTTATATTGAAAACGTGTTGTATTAAAGACGAGGACGGATATTATTTTGTTTCATAAACAAACAAAAATGATTAATGTTTGAAGTCTTTTTAGTTGCAGAAGCCCCTAGAGTGTTTGAAAAGAATGTGCCACGTAAGTGATCCCCAGCTTCCAATTTGATAGCGATTATCAATGTGTCGGTGTGCTACAGTTGCTGTCTGTTTATTGGCCTTGCCTTTGCTAACCAAACATCTGTCCATGCGTGCAATGCTGCCAACGCAGACATTTTGACAAATGAGCGTAACAAAATAGTTTTTCAACACAGTAGGTTAAAAGCATATAACGTTTTCGATTTGTCACATTTATATTATATAAGTTTTTACAATATTTAATAAAAGTTTAGTTTATTCTGCATGCTTTTTTACCAACCAGATCTTTTATATTGCTAAAATAGCTATTTGATCTTTTAAATAAAAATAAATTTATTAATATTTACTTACTTAAATAAAATGAACTATGTTAAATTTATATTATAAACATTTGAATAGCTTAGAGTATATCATTTTTAATTTTGTTTTTGTTCAAAACTTATGGATAAAATTTTTTTTTTCTTTTAAAATATATGAAGTTCAGTTTTAGTTTTTACAAGTAAATTTGTTTCATTGCCATTCTTATATTAAATTATATTGTTTATTTAGGTTTTATATAATTTGGATAGTATCTTATAAATTAAGAAACTAGTTTAGATAGGACTTAACATATTAAAAGTATTGTACGGTAAAACTAGAAGAACAAAGATTTAAAAAATAAAAACATTGAAATTAAGAGGACGAAAATACATGAACTATTTATACTCGTCTCAACTTTGCATTAACTTCTTTATTTGTAATATAATTTGTTAAATAAGAATAGTTTGATTAGAGTGATTATAACAAATTTAATGTTTTGTTACATTATGAAAGTTATATTCATTATAAGATCTAGAAAATAGTTTGAAAATAGTTTATAAGTAGTAATGATTTTTAAATATCTCGATTATTTTATTAATAAAAGGTTAAGATTATAAATAACTTTTTTATTAATCGAGTTTTATTTTATAAAAATCATTATCTTTATAACTTCTATCTAAAGCTTACTCCTACCTTCTTTCTATAATTATGATCTTATTCTTCATCCTTTTAAAGATCAAATACCATATGAGTAATTTTAGCATAGAGCTCTACACATCTAACTAATTAGAGTTAAGAATAAAGTAAGTTCACTTTTTAATTTTTTTTTCTTAGAAAGCGTTAGGCGCAACATTGAGAATTGAAGTTACTGAACTCCAATGGTCTGGGGCGCTACCCAAGGACCGCTAGACGCTCATTAATAGTGAGTTCTAGTAGTCTGGAGCACTGAACACTACCTAGGAACTGTTGGACGTTCACTTGACAATGGGCTCCAAAGGCTTGGCCATTGGGTACCCATGAGCACCGTTGGGTGCCACCTTCAATGATTCATGATTTTGATGTTTTAAATTATGCAATTATGCATGTGTTGATCAAATCATAATTAGTGATTTAAATGTGGAAAAAATGGTGTATGAATTGTGTGAGTGATGATAGTCTTGGAAATCTTTGAATATAGTAGTGTGGTTTGATATGAACTACCTGGAATGAGAAGGTAGTGATTACTATGTGTGGATGATTATTTTGACTCTGCTAGTATTGGACTCACTTAGAGAAAAATACTTAGTTGTGAGAGTCATGATATAGTTATAACTCTTGAGAGGTAAGAATGGATGAGTGATGACAATTGTGCAACCTGCAACAATCTCTCCCTTAACGATTGCTCACCAAGAATTAAACTTGTGACAGGCGCAACTCTTTTTACTTAAAAGTGTAACAACCCAAGCATCATGATTTGATTGTGACTCGGCCCACTTATCTTCTACCATGGAATAATTGATGTCACATACAACAATCTTTCTCTCAGCAATTGTCCTACTAGGAATCTCACTTGAATTGTGACTTGGCCACTCGATCTCTGTCACAGACAATTGTGCAAACCGCAACACTTATTGATATAATTACGTACTAACCTATATATTTGATAACGCTTATTTATTAAAAATTGGATCCTTACACTCATATTTTTATAGAATTAAAGTTTACATTTAAATGTCATTTAATACAAGCAATAGATACTTTATTTAAATTTAATACTAATTTTGTATATATAATTGCATGTGTTTTTCATTATAATATCATGAATCAGGATTTTAGAGTCGATACGATCAAATAATGATCCTTTTAAGTCCATTATAATTTCAAGAGTTTAGTGTAGGACTCAAATTCTCCTTTCAAGGGAAAAAGTGAGATAAAAATTAGGCAAACAACCTCTGCACGCTTTTTCTTATATTGTGAAGGTGATTTTCACTTCATGGATGAATATTACACACTACACCCTCTTAATTTCTCTATACTTTTAGAAGTGTAAGGAATAATTCAAATCCCGATTTAAGTTTTACATCGACAAAGTTAAATATCATATAAAATAAAAAGTTAATAAACTTATATGATTTTAGATTAAAAGTGATATAATCTTTTTTATATAAATAGAAATTAGACATATTTATGTAATCTCAATTTAGTAACTCTTAACTCTAAAAGTCCAACATAAAGTTATGACTTAATTCATACTCCAAGTCAAAAGAATAATTTTGGTTGTACAACTAACCCTCAGTACTGTTTGACCATTTCAAAATGAAGCACCAACAAAGCAACAGAAACCAGAAAGTGCTCCGGCTTTTCACACAGGGGAATTACGACCTTGTTCTCAAATGAAAATTGGCTTGTATACTTCAAACAATGTGCTTAGTTTGAAAAGAATCGAACCGAACCGGGTCCTCATCAAATTTTATGGAACCGCGAGAAAATAATACAAAAACCTGTCAAATTGATATATTATGATAATACGGTTTTATTGAATATAACATATCTTTCAGATCAAATGTTTTAACTTTATTGTTACAGTGAATTATCAATCAAATGTCATTTTTATTAAAACTTGCATATATTGTTTATAAATGAGTTAACTTTAAATTTATTTATTTTTATATTTCAAATTTACCTGTCTTTTCTTGTTGAAAGCTAAACAGTACTTTAAATTTATTATAATAGATTCATTACATATTAATAATTCATACGTTATTAGTACAACTAGAAAGTCCATTGAATGCATTTATATTTGTAAATATAACATTCCAATAAAATCTAGTAATTAGTATAATAGTATGTTTTTTAATCGTGTATTATATTTTAATTTTAAAAACATAAATTAAAATAATAGTTTCAATTTATCAATAAAGATCTTGTAAAAAAGTTATTATACATAGAAAAATTTACTCAATATGCATTTATATTTGTAAATATAACACTTCAATAAAAACTAATAATTAATATAACAATATTATTTTTTATCTTGTATTATATTTTAATTTTAAAAAACATAAAATAAAATAGTAGTTTGAACTTATTTATAAAAATATTGTAGAAAATTATTAAATAATATAAAAAAAATACTGGGTTCCTCTTGGCAGATGCCATCACACTTCACCAATGACAGGATCATCTCTGAGAAAGAAGAGACTAGACAAAATATTCAGAATTTGAATTCTTGGTTCAATGGAAACGTGTCGTATTCCTTTTTTTCAAGACATGCATAATATATATATATATATATATATATATATATATATATATATATATATATATATATATATATATATATATATTACCGTTGACAAACAAGTCTTTTGGATAAATATTCTATATATTAAGACTTGTGTTTTATAATGAATACCACATGGTCTTTTTATAGACCCTTCAACCACATACATTAAATATAACTACTACCAAACCATAATAAATAAACCTACACAACTACTACCAAAATATTATTAATGAACTTCTAGTCTTAAAGCATTTTCTTAACTACCCACATTTAAGTTTACCCAACAAACCCCCCTCGTAAACTTAAATGCTTCAGTATTTCATCCTTCTTCACTTCATCTCGACGTTGCCATGTGCAGCCCATATCGTGCTTACTCCTTTCATGATTAGTCAAGGTCTTCACTATCTATATAGCTAACTTGCTTTTTTCTTTGACCAATTTGATCTTCTCTTTGTGCTTGACCGACTTGTTCTTAACCTTGGTTGACTTGCCCTTTGTTGGATTCTTTATTATCTTTGTGGTCGACTTGTCATTAACCGGGTTCCTTTGAATAGGTCGAGCTCTCTTTAAGAGATTAGACAATTCTCACACCTTCTTCACACCAAACTCATCACCAATTTCAAGTCACCCCTTCTCGTCTTGCACCTCTCGTGCAACTCTAATATCCTTCTCGACATGCAACTGCTCTTGCAATCTAACATCCCATCATCAACAACATCGCTTCATCTTCAACATCTTTTGTGAGAAGGTTGGTCGTCTCTTCCCTCTTGTTTTCGGATTGGCAATCCCTTGCATAGTGTCCGACCTTACCACAATTATAACATATAACTATAATGGTCACGCTTGCCACACTTGAAGTATTGAACATTTGAGTTGTTTGACTGACCTCCTCTCCACAAATCTTGACCAATCTTAACACGAGAAATGTACTTGGCTACCTTTCGATCTCTTTCATTTTTATGCTTTCAAGCTCGCCTCTGAAAGTTTGAAGTTTGACTTTCTTCACACGATTATCCCTTTTGTATGCCTTCTCCAGTATATCTCACACGTCTTTTGAAGACTTAGCATTTGCTATCTTCTTAAAGACGGACTCATCGGCAACTCGGTATAACATGTACAAAACTGTTTTGTCCTTCACTCGTGATGCTCTCATCGTAGTGAACCAAGGAGGGCTTTCATATGTAGATTTTAGTTGTCATAGCTTACACCATTCGATAGCTTCAACAATGGCATGTTGTTAGAAAAATTGGACATCTCGATCAAACTCTCTAACTCTCAAATGCTATTTAACGCACTCAGACACTCAAGCTCTCAAGCTTTGATGCCAATTTGTTGACAAACAAGTCTTTCGAATAAACACTCTATATATTAATAATTGTTGTGTTTTACAATGAACACTACTTGGTCCTTTTATAAACCCTTTAACTTGACCCTTCAACCACATACATTAAATATAACTACTGCTAAACCATAATAAATAGACCTACCTAACTACTACTAAAATACTATTAGTGAGCTTCTAGTCTTAAAGCATTTTCCCAACTACCCATATTTAAGTTTACCCAACAATTACTAAGTGCAACTTAATTTTCAAGGATATTCACCAAAAACGGTTGAAAGCTTTAAGAGAGATCCTTTTAAAAATAAATTGTCATGCTAGGTTTTTAAATTGAGGGTGTGTTTACTTAAGAAGATTGATTTGGAGAAAGAGAGATGATCGATTTGAGTAGATTAGAAGTTGAAGTTTGTGTTCTTCTTTTTAAGGGTTTTGGAGGTGAAAATGACTAGATTTAAAAGTAAAGTTTGTGAAAGTGGATGATTTGATTCTTTTGATAGATTAACAAATTAAGCTTAATTAAAAGAAAAACAAGATTAACAAATTGTCCTTGATGTTGAAAGTAATCTAAAATTATATTTAGATGGGTGAGATTTTTTTTATAAAAAATATTTAAATAAATAAATTGGAAAAAAAGAAATATTTTAATAAAAATACAATATATTTACATATTGAAATTTTATTTTGGTGTACATTTTAGAAATTTGGGATATTAATTATTATTGTAATCATAATTTTAAAAGTGAAAATTGGTTGAGGAGATTACTAAAATGTACATTAAGTGAACACGATTATCATCCTCAAATCATATCTCCATAATTCCTTTGAACAGTAAATCTTAAGTGACAATAACATATGATCAAAAATGATTAAAATCTTTATCTTATAAATACCACTCACTACTCACATATTGATATATCTGGATTAATGATGTTCTATCCCAATAATCTATGATCAATAATAATTTAAATTAAAATTATATAAGACATATTTCTCATTAATATAATATTTGTGATAATAACAAGTATTTAATTTTAATCAATGACCTTATAAATACAATAAGTATAATAATAAAATAAACAATAATAAACATAATTTTTTTATCACTAATATGACATATTTGATCAAGGACATACCTCAAATCCAATATATATGGATTAAAGTTAAAGTTAAATATAAAAAAATTAGCATGATATGTATATAAATGGTTGATTTTTTTTTTTTGTGAATATAGAAATTATATATTGAGGTGGAAATTGGATATTGAGAGGGGCAATAGTTGTGAAATTTAGAAAATTTATTAAGTTAGAATTTAATTGGTGAAATATGTCTTGTCCTACCTGAATGGACATTTTTGATAATACTAGAATGAAATAGAAGAATTAGAACAATACTTTTTTTCATTGGGGCTGAAATAACAATGAACCTTTTAAGATTATGAAAATACAATTACTGAAATAGAATTTAAAAAGAAGAAGAAAAAAATTATCTCGAAATAACGAAAGTGACACTATAACTAACTAGGAACCAAGAAAATCACTTAAGACAAGGAAGAAAAATCTAACTTGGTTGTTTCTTTTCTTTGGACCAAAAATATACAATGAAAATTGAGGGTGTGTTCCTATTTACAGGCAACCCTTGAAACTAAAACTAAATTTTATTTAGCAAAAATGTAATCTTAATTACCTTAATATAATGTGAAGAGAGGAAGATGATAAGAACAAATTTTTACCATTAATATTTGTATTAGAAGTTATCTTGTCAATGAATAGTAAATGAAAAAAAAAAAATATCTTCTTATGTTGTAACAATACCTTGCACTTGGTTAAAGACTAATCCTACACTATAATGTACACATTTAACTTAATTACCAGTGAATTAAGAACTAATTTTTGTGATATTATTTTTTTCACTTTTAGTGTAAATACATTTTATTCTCATTTAGTTCATCAATTTGTATATTTAAAATATTATAAATTAAAAATTTTATAAAATTACTTATTTACACACATAAGAGAAGTAAATTAAATTTTGCGAGGAATCAAACATAGTAATATAATAATTAATATTTCATCTGTATAACTTATAGTAAATATAAGGTGTTCCAAATATTCCATTCATTTAGAACATTCTCCCCCAAAATTCACTAGGTTTTTAAAAGATAAAACTACACTTCTTGCATTTTCTCTCCAAAATTCTTGTATAGCCTAGATTTTGCCTCTCCCAAGTGGTGTGACATTTTATTCTCTAGAGTTTTCCATGGTCTTAATCGTCCACTTAGAGGTCTAAATCTAAACTTCATGTGTTTCTTCAAAAGTCTATAAAATATAAAGAAAATACACACATATATAATTTATACAAGACTAAAAAGAAAAAAAAATTGAGTATAGATTAGACCCATCTAATATAACAGGTTTTCCATCAACATAAAACAAAAATAAATAAAAGAATAATCATCATTATGATTATTGTTTAATTAGCTTGATGTGGTTTAAGAAATGGTTTAATTTTATGGTAAAAAAGACTTAAAAGGAATTTTAGAATCATAATGTTTTTGACTGTAACAACGTTTGCAACTAAAGGACCGACAAAGGTCAATGTTCTACAACCTAAATAACATTTTAACATAAACTCTAAATCTTGATTCAAATTAAAAGTGATAAATAAATGGTTCAAACAAACTTTGTGGCTAAAGGACCCACAATGGTAAATGCACTACAAAAATATATAACTCCATATCATAAAATCTAAACTTTAAACCATAAATCGCAGACAATTAAAGAATGGTTCCTATATTCTTTACGGCTAAAAAGGCAATAAAGGACAAAAAAAGTTGTAATAAGAACATACTTTTTGTACTTTCTTATGTATTTTTGAATCACCTAGTCCAATAATCAATATCAAGACTTCTATTAAATCCATATAAACAGGTCTTTGTACAACCAGAAATAAAGATTACGATGCTAGTTGCTTTGAATTGATAACTAAGATTTTATGCAGGTTTGATCTCGATGACTACTGATATATGATACACTTAGATTTTTTAAGATTTTTCTATATTGTAATTCTGGTTACATAAATTCATAATTATCTTATACTCTTATATTTAAGTATTTGCAAATGAAAAAAAAGATATATTTGTTCTAAGGTTGTTTTTCCTTTCTTATAAACAACTCTCATAAGTCTTTTTATTTTCTCCCGTGATAAGTCTGAATATTAAAATATACGGTGCATAAACCAACTATTAATTCTATGATTAAAATAAAATAAAATAAAAAAGATTAAAATAATTTGGTTACGAGGTGGGAGTCAACTTAGCATACCAGGGGGTGAGAATAGCAATGTTTTAGTGGCCCATTGTGGCGGGCTTCAATATTCCCGGAGAGCGAGTCGGTTCGCATACGCATGCGCTGACGTAACATTTCTTCTCGGTTTCTCTTTCTTCGTACCTTATATATATATCATCAACACGAGGCACTAAAATTATTCACCAAAATTATTGTGACATACAGATCAAAGAGCAGAAAAAGTGAGACATCAAGATGGCTCTTGCCAAAGCTAAGGAGATTGTGTCGTCCAATTCCGTTGTCGTTTTCAGGTCTCTCTTGTTTTTCCTTTCATTTCTGTTATGTGAATTTGAACGATGCTGGATCCATTTTTTCTTTAACCGTGGTTTCTGACTGCGTCTGCAGCAAAACCTATTGCCCTTTCTGCGTCAGAGTGAAGCAGCTCTTCGATAGCCTTGGCGTCACTTACAAGCTCCTCGAGTTGGACGTTGAACGTGAGTGTCTTTTCGTTGCTTTTCCTTTTCGCTAAATCCCTTTACTTTTGTTCCTGTGATAAAAAAAATTAATATTCGTACCGCGTGCACTACCGAGGTTATTGTTTTTTAAGGAATCTCTGTTCAATAAGGACACGAGATTCAGCCGGTTTTCAATTATTTAAGACCGCATGGTTTTTTCGATTTTGAACACTAGGTTTGTCGCTATCTGATTTCTTTTTTCTTATTTTTTCGTTATCCTCCTTGCTTGGGAGAAATTTTGCTAGATCCAGCTTGGCTTTCACGTAATTTTGATTTTCTGGTGTAAAAATAGTTGTTGAGGAATGCGGTAAAACATTTGACATCTGTCAATCCCTTTCACAGCTACAGAATAATGATTTTGTACTATATGAGCCTGTTTCTATCCCAGCTAGAAGAGCTTTTGAGAATTTTTCCTCTGTAAAAAGCTCTGAATGAATATGAAGGCTTACTTCTGAAAGTCTATTTCAGTAGAAAAAAAAATCTCCATAGCCCTTTTACCTTGTATCCCAACAGGCCTTATATTCGTTTTACAAGATGTCATGTTTTCTTGTCCACAAGAGCGCTGTAACATTTCCTTCTAATATATATATTTTTGGGTTCAAATTTAGTGTATATGCAGAATATTGTAATAGAGAATTTGATTCTGACTTTTCTCTTGTCGCGGCTTTTACTTACGCTACTCCTAGGTTGGTAGTGAACTATAGGGTGGACAGAAACCAATTTTCTTGATCCGAGGATTTTATTAAAAATTCAGTATATTTAAAATCGATTTAAATTTCAATTATATCTATTTTTTAAATATGGATTTTCAAAAAGTCCAATTCAATTTTTCAATTTAAATATTTAGATGGGTTAGATTAAAACTCGAGATGGAGTAGTTCAAATTTGGATGTATTCAACTAATTGCCGTGATCTTACACAAAATTTGATTGTATTCAACTTAATTTACCGTGATCTTACACAAAATTTGATTATATTCAGCTGAGTCGACCTTGATCGAAATTTGATTATATTTAACTTTGACTGAAATTTTACTGAGTTGGCTTTGTTTAAAATTTGGTTGTATTAGGCAAATTAAATCCGACAAAATTAGGTCAAATTTAATTAAGTCGATCTCGACTGAAATTTTGTTAAGTCGGTCTTGGCCTAATTTTGGTCATCGTCGTTGTTGATTGAAATTTGGTATGTGGTCAAATTTTATCCGATTAGTCTTGGCCAAAATTTGTACATACTCGGCTGAGGACAAATTTGACCGAGTCGGTTCCAATCAAAACTCGGCTGAATTAGATTAAGTCGATCTTGATCAAAATTTGGCCGGTTCAACCAAAGATGAAATTCGACTGAGTTAATCACAACAAAAGTTTGCTAAATTCGATGGTTTGATGACCGGAATATGGCTATAGAAAACTCTGTTATTGATTAAATTGAGCTGATTTACGGTTCCAAGTTATTTTTCTGATAATAAATCTCATTGGTTTTGCTTTAGTCGTGTGGAAGCTAATGGCTTTTCACAGAAATGTATGGAATTCAGTATTTGGATTTCTTTTATCTGTGAATTTGCACCCTGGTCTCCAACAGCTTCCTGCAACCTATAAGAAAGAAATGGGTTCTGGGTGAATCTTGTGTCTTTCTCGTTACTTGCTGCACGGTGCAGTGAGTGAAGAGGATTTATGAATGTGAATTTTGTGTTAATCATAGTGGTTGAACTGTTGCAGGTGATGGAGCGGATATCCAAGCAGCATTACATGAGTGGACTGGTCAGCGAACTGTGCCTAATGTGTTCATTAGCGGAAAACACATTGGTGGCTGTGACGGTAAGATTTAGATACTTATATAGATCTTCGCGAGTTTCTTAATCTTTAGAGTTTTCATTCAGTTGGCTAAACTTTTTGTGCTTCTGCGCAGACACAACTGCACTGCACAATCAGGGGAAGCTGGTGCCCCTGCTGACTTCAGCTGGAGCTATTACCACCAAATCAACTGCTTAAAGGAGCTCGATTCCTTGTTTAGGTAGTTAATTAGCATAATAAAAATCCACCCACTTGTATGGGTTGGATTTTATTGTAGTCCTTGAAGTTACCGTGTTTGTTCCTGTGTGACCTGTGTGACTCTTTCCAAATCGTTGTTACTATGTGAAGTAAGGAACTTAAGTTGCACCATATAAATAAATCTACTTATGCAAGGTGCAAGGCTTGGTCTGTAGAAACTAGTGGTAATAAATTTGTGCAGTGTTTGTGACTGTGTTATGCATTTGCTTATAAAGGTAAATTATATCAGGTTATAATTTACAAATGATGGGCGCAAATTCACTGAAGAATGACATAATTTGAATTAGATTTTTTGATATTAAATTATATAACGAACAACTAACTATATACCGGGAGATAAGACTCGAGTAAATAAACAACTTTCTGAACCTGGTTATTTTAGTAGAATGCTGTTCTCATCAGTTGATATATATGTACGACAGAAATGGGAACTTCTCTATCTAATGAATGAGTAATCGATTTTGAAATTGTCCGTCCTGCACCCTACCTTTCCCGAAGAATATATGCTTCAACAAGCATCACACAGAGGTAGATTCATACAATAAAAACCTTTGATAAAATATTCACTCGTAGTCCAGTGGACGGATAAAGTACATTAAATAGTTTGTTTTAGGAATTGGCGACTTATCCATTCAATGACTTTGACATCGGACATTCCCAAAATATATAGTGTACTGGGTCGAGTGAATTCAAAATATAGATGCCTATTAGCATTCCGACCTTTCTTTTGAGTGAATTCAAAATATAGATGCCTATTAGCATTCCAACCTTTCTTTTCCTTTTAGGGTCTGTCCAAAAGGAATTTGGTCGAGTTGATTGTATTCGACAGAGTTAATCCTGTATGAAATTTGGTCGAGTTGATTCCAATTCAAATTTAACCACATTGGTTGAGTTAGTTCTGAAAAAATTTGGTCATAATTGGTTGAGTTATCCACAACTAAAATTTGGTCATATTCAATCTAGTTAACTTTGACTAAAATTCGGTCGAATTCAGTTAACTTTGACTAAAATTTGGTCGAATTCAATCAAGTTGATCTTGATAGAAATTTGACCGAATCAACCCCTAGCCTAAAAGAGTCAACCCTCGGTCCAAATTTGTTAGCATTCAGTCGAGTTAACTTGGTATAAAATTTAGCCGTTTCAGTTGAGCATGTTGTGATTGAAATTTCACACAGGCTAAAATTCAATGTAATCAACCCCGAATTTAGTCGAGTTGGTCTTGGCCCAAATTTGATCCTATTTAACCAAGTCGGTCCAAACAAAATTTGGCCGAATCGATCTTGACTAGAATTTGGTGTATTCAACCATATTATCTCTGACTGAATTCTAGTCGTATACAGCTAAATTTACTGAGTCAGTCCTAACCAAAATTTGGATATATTTTTGGGTGAGTCGGTCTCAACTGAAATAAATTTGCTTACATCAATCCTTACCAAAACCATGTCGATGTCGATATCGACCAAAATTTGACCGGTCTCGACCAAAATTTGATCAAGTTGGTCATGACCGAAAGTCGATCGAGTTCGTCCCATGATGAAATTCAGTAGAGTTGGTCCAACCAAAATTTGGTTAAATTCAATTATGTCCCCATAGGAAACATGTTTTAGAAAATTTAATATAAATTTAGGTATAAAAAATAGATTCTAGATTTTGAACTTGAGTCAAATATTTGAATTTAGATTTAAATCTTGATCCAAATATTTGAATTTAAATTTAAAAAAATTCAAACTAATTCTATTAAAAAAGTAGATTTGGATCAAAAATATAATTTAATCATTCAAATCTAAAATAAAATTTGGATAAAAAATATGATCTAATAATTTGAATTAAAATAGATATGAATTGGATCATTAAAAATCTAATCCATGACACCCTAATTAAGAAAACAAATTTGTTACAAGTCCTTAAAGACCCCTATTGGTCTAAATAGACGATGTTTTAGATGGTTGCTTCTGCGTCATCAATGTCATCCCTCCAAACTTACTTGAACTTCCTTCATATTTCAGTAAAGAAATTTTATAAAAAACTACCGATTAAATTTTGAACCCTTACATTCCTACTCCATAACATACGAGAACTCTATCCTGACTCTAGGTTCTAGCTTATCATCATCTGCATAAGAGTATATTGGACAACCAAACTCCTTAATATTGAGTAATCTACTAACATATCCAATCATATCTTAATAGAAGTTTCAAATTCATTGACCAGAAAAAGAGACCAGTTCACCAAAACACATGTTGTACTAACAACTTCAAACTAATACCTTCCGTCAAGCGTTAAGTGAGACAACATATACTTACATGTCTCGCAATGGCTTCATCTTTGTAGAAATTGTCAAACTCTTTGATATACAGTTCTAACCCATTATTTGTTCCTAATATAAAGAATATTACTATGAATGAACCAATATAAAAAAATTGTAATTTTCTCCTCTTTTTGTATAAAGAATATTTGCATGGTTAGAACTACTAACCACTAACCACTAACCATAGCCATTGAGTGAATGAACCAACATAAAATATTTGTACGTATAGATGTGCTTGTGTGTGTGTATATTTTTTCATGTGATCAGTTTATAAAGGTGTAAATGAACACACTTGTTATCATGTTATGCATTTAAATATTTATCAATAAACAATCTTTTTATGATACACATAACAGTTTTATTTTAAAACTAGTTAACGCATTTTCAGTCCAACTATATCAAATCTCCCAAGTTTGGAAAAAAGAGAAACTGCTCGATTAATATCTTATATCCCTATACTTAAGACAGTAGAAACTAAAAAAAGATTGAAGAGGGTATGAATGGGGATTAAATGAGATGCATATGGTGTTTGTGGGGAGTAAAATGAATAATTTTTAAAATCCTAAAATATATACAACTACAAATATTAAATGAGTAATTAAGCAAAAAACAATACAAACGATGTTGTATAGTTACTTTAGCAAAAGTGGGCATATACCATTTCTGCGGACTATTGTGATATTGAACACAAATCTATCTGCGGACCATGAGTTGATGAGTGACACACTGGTACATCGATAATCACACAGTAAACATGATTCCTAGTTCCTACATAAATCCTGATTCTACTTTGCTCTCAAAAGCAGTTGTATGGTAGCAAAATTAAAGTTGGTTTTGGAAGTTTCACTTTACCATGTTGACTGAATATGACTAATTTGTTTGAGCCATGAGCAAGTAACAAACCTCAACCATCCACAGTGCAGCTGGGAGAGCCATATTCTGGCTCTTTAGGGGGACCAAGTCTGATACCACTCAATCTTTAGAACTGAGTGGAGGAAGGGAACCATTTCGACAAGAAATAATGTTTGGTATCTACAATCAGCTTAAACATGGCATAACATGGAATATGTAGCAACGCAATCAACAAGTACCTACAGGTCATGAAGAACACATTGGATTAGACATTCATTGGGAAAGAGGAAATAAAATGACTCAGAAATAATCCTGGGGATATGTGTTGCTAATAAGAACCACGAAATTAGAATATAAGCAGTTCCAATTGTACTAGTAATGGAATCTCCTGTCTGAACCCAAGTTACAATAAGAACAAATCGGAGAATAAGCAACAAAACCAATTTTATCTGTAATTTCGTATAGTGCATTGTAGCATGGACTCGACTTCCGATTTACTTGTTTGGCTAAGGTTTTCAACTTATAAGGCTGAATCCTCATAATACCACATCCCAATAACGTCGTATTCAATTTCCCTAATATGCTTATCAACCAATTGCTTCAATCCTATTTTGAGCCTTTAGCAGTTCGTGTTTCAACTCTTCCCACATGCCATTCCTCTCAACTGTCATTCAGCTTACTAATCTTCATAGAGGTTGACTGACATCTCCTTTAACTAGTGTTGTGGGTGACTCACATACAATGCCTTCAAAGAAATCATTTTAGTGGCTGAATAATAATTGGTGTTATACCAGTATGCTACCCAACTCAACCACTTACGGCCCATTGTTTTGGTTTTGTTCCTGTCAAACATCTGAAATTAGTTTTTGGCATCGATTCCTGTACAATGAACCGTGTCTTTTATTCTGTTCTAGTACGCTGATTCTTCTTTGGCTGAAATCAAATGACCCAAATAAATCCAACAAAGATGTTCTTCTATTTGTTGGAAAACAACAAATTTCCCGTACGATTTGTAACACCAATTTCAAGGGCTCTATGTTACTCTTTTCCATGTAGGTTGTAGATCAGCATGTCATCGAAGAAAACTAGATAAATTTCCTTATACGGGTTAAGGACTCTAATGATAAGAGATAGGAAATGTCCATTAGTATGGGCAAATGACGTGACCAAAAATATTCATAATGCTCTAGAGACGAACATTGAGGATTTGACAATTCACTTTTAGGTTGATGGCATGATCCTGGTCCCTCAATGACAGAAGACTAGTTTGTCCCAAAAAGACATTGATGAATTCGAGAGACCTCTCCTCCTTACAACTTATGAATCAATTCTTAACTTCAACTACCACCCTTTATCCTCCTATTTATTAGCTATTAAGTAACAGCTGTGTTTCCCCTCCATTAGCCCTTACATACACTTTGTTAACTACTTTTCTTCTATTAATACTCACCCGTAAAACTTTAACCTTGTCCTCAAGGTACAAATCTAGAAAACGAAGTTGAAGGCCTTCAAGTGTTTCCCATGCATGGTCACAATCAGATGGCTGAGCCCACTTCACTAGAACTTCTGCATGCACCTCCCTTTTGTAATGCAACTTCAGGATATCTTGCAATTGAGGTTGAATTTCCCAATCTTCAGTAAAACTCTAGAATTTGTTGCGGTTCATAATCAGCTAGATTTGCTTTCTTTGACTTGCAAACATGGAAAATTGGATGGATCTTTCATTCAAAAGGCAAAGGGAGTTAATATGCACTGGACCTACTCTTTCTGACACCTGAAATGGGCCGTAAAATCATGGAATCAATTTCTCATTCCTCCTCTCAGCCAAAGTCTTCCATATATGAGAGACAACCTTTTTTACTTTTGTATAAGCAATAAAACATTTATTATACAAATTTCTTACAAGGGGCAGCCTTGAGACGAATCTAATCTCTTTGCTCTAGTTATACATCCCTCCTATGCTTATCTACTTGCTTATACATCCTTTGTTGCACCACATTCAGTTTCTGTTTTGCAGCTGATTAAGGAAAATATCTCTGCTTGCCATCATCGAATTTACTGCTTCAACTGTAGATCGAAAAGTAGGCCCTTAATGGTGGGTGAGAGGTTCCTTCTCCATATGATGCCTTCAAAGGAGTCATCCTAATGGAGACACTAAGTTTGGTATTAAACCACAATTTTGCCCAACTCAACCATTTATGCCAAGAACGTGGTTTATCTCATCCAGAACAATGTAGGTATGATTCAAGGCATCTATTGGTCACCTCAGTTTGGCCATCTGTTTCTATGGGAAATATTAACTTTACTTGAATTTGGTACCCGCCATCTTGAACAATTCTATCCAAAATTGGATAAGGAAATCAGTATCTCTGTCAGATGAAATTATTTCTGTAATAAATGCTTCAAGCACCTCTTATCAGTAAAGGTCTAACACCACCAAATGGGCATATTTAGTGAGTCTATCTACTAACACCATGATTGTACCCTTGCCTTGTACCCTAGGTGGCCCACCATTAAAATCCATAGAAATCCATATAAGTGTAAAGAAATTGGCAAGGGATGTAATAATCTTGCACAGGACAATGTCTCATTTGTTTTGTCGGTAAGTATCACACTTGCCTATAAAGTGATTGACGTCATTGTCCATACCTTCCCAGTAAAAAACAGATGAAATGTGCTTGTGGGTTCTAGAAAAACACAAATGACCACCCTGGGGAATGAATGAAACCTTGATGAAATGGTAGGAAGCTCGGAAAACTACTTAGGCAACTCCAATCTATCCTTGTGGAATAACCATCATCTTTCAAGGAGAAATTGGTAACGGGGTGTGACCACAACATGACTTGTTATCTCCTTCAATTTCCTTCATCCAACTCCCATTCAGCCACATTTAAACTTGCATGCATGATCTACCTGCATAGAGCCTTACTTTCTCTATTTGAACTTCCCAGATTGTACTCCACTTCGAAGTAAAAACCGAGCAAAATGGAAGTCCAATTAAATTGATCCTCCCTCAACCGTTTTTATCTGTCAGAAATTTCAAGCTCCTCTAATCTGATTTGATGGTAAAATGCTGACCAAGAAGACAATGTCTCCATTTCTACACTACCATCACAATGGCCATCGAGTCTCTTTCATGAACAGATTTTGTTGGGCCCTTGGAGATAACTGTTGGCTGAAATAAGAAACTGGTCTTCCTCCTCGATTGCTTCACTTTCAAACATAAATGGCTTGAAGAAATCCTAGACAGCCAAAACCGGCAAAAAATTCAAGATCCCCCTAGTGCCACAAATTACTTTGGGTTTCAACCCCATTCTATGATCTTCCCGATCTACTTTTCTCATCCACGTTGTTCCCCTTTCCTAAATAGTTAAATTTCTTCCTTCCATCAAGGCCTTGACAATGAGATTCCATAGTGATCTCGGATTATACAACTTCAGCTCTACTTGCATTTCTTCCTTCAACCCATTAATGAATATGCTCTCCAAACACTATTCGCTTTTTCTTCTTCATTGGAACTATGAACATCTCGAACTTCTCCCCCATAATCAACGACCGTCTTTCTTGTTCTAAGACTCAACAATGAACCCATAATACCTTCTCTCACCTCAACCATCTCTCTCTCCAAAAAATTTGGCATACCTCACCCCACTATTCTCAGATAGGCAGTTAGTTAAGCATTTCTCTCGCCTGATTTTGATTCTGCGCATTGCCCTTTTTGCCTCCTAACATATACCTTATTCTATTAGGGGTTACATCAATTGCCCGCAAAGGCGATGACCACAAAGTTCATTGTATCCAAACTGTCACTTCCTTTCACAATTCTAAAGTACATTTTACAGAAAAAACTCAGTAATAAAACCTAACATAAAAAGGCAATACGCTGTTCCCTCAAACCCGCAAGTTTTGCTCGAAAAAATTTCAAATAAGTTTTCCACCTTGTCAATTAATTTGAAAATATCCAAATGAATATTGTAGAGAAAAATGGCATACCACAATGGAGAATAGGGTGATTCCAAAGTAAGGAAGGGGTATGGCCACCTGTAGTAATCATAATTATCATATTGTTAGTAAAACCAGTGCGTCTGGAAAGTTTGACATCCAAAGCATTGCGTAGCTTACCAAATCCAGAAAAAGGCATGAATAGTCCACTGGAAAATGACATATATACTTGTCCATAACACGAAGAAAGACATTCCGAACCATTGTACTGGCTGAAACATAGATTAAATTAATTCAAAATCTTTCCTGCAGTTACCCCAAATAAGAATCTCAAGAAAACATGAAAATATTCACCAGACAATTTAGAGCTGCGTCTCCAAGGAGGAAAAAAACATTTAGTGTATGCATGTTCACTGTCATCTACACAAGATGCAGAACTGATAAGATTTTATCATTAGGAGATAAGAGAAGGAAAAAAGAAGTCTTATCATAATCAATGATATAGCATAATATCTTGCTTTATTAATTTTGTAAAAGTCTACTTTGTATGTGGTTATTATAGTGAAAAACAGAAAAAACATAAGGGAGAGTTGAATTGTGTTTTAACATTTTTTGTAGTTTTTCATAAGATTTTAACAAACTGAGCTTTAAAGACTTCACTTTCTTTAAGTTAGCTTAACAAATATAACATACAATGTGATAGCTTAAGCGGGGAAAGATTACTCATTGCTTTTATACAGGTTTGTTTAATAGCGCATATTATGTTCAGTTCTTAACCAACTAGTCAAGTACCACTAAGTAAATTATTATTGTGAAATACAAACAATTATTATTTCGGATCGCAATATTATTTTGGACTATAGTCACTCTTGACTAATCCCACCAAGTATTCTTTGACACTTAGTTACTCCTGGATAAAAACCTCGAGTACTTTTTCTGATCTTTTCCTTATCGTATGGTTAACACTATCAAGTATTCTTTCAACAAGTCACTCTTGGATGACCAAAATATTCTTTCAATGAACCACTTCTAGATAAAGAAAATCGTCTTGTGATCAGATATCAGTTTTCACTCATTTAAAAAAGATAGCATCTTTCAACATTTACCGGTTAAGCTCTCTCTACTAGTTTGCTAAATGTTTGCTAAATGAAAACAAACAAAGTTATTACAAAACTTTAGGGCATAGAGAAAAATCAACAAAGTTTTAGCACTTGAAAACAATGACTATTCTTTTTTCCTTCTTCGAGAAGTGACTATTCTGTATTATTCTTTAATCGTTTGTCAATCTTGAAAGTTGAGAAACATTAAATGTGCTTCATGAAACATTAATTGCCCTTCCCTACTTTAGGCAAGATCCTTGATAGCTAGATCTCCCTAGATTGCATAGCTTTTTACTCCAAATCATGGTAAAGTGCACATCGTACTGTCCAAACAATTGGACCAGAGTTGAAATATGCTTGTGCTAGGATAATTGGCAGACAAAACAACTTTAGCTTGGTTCCAAAACGATATTTGAAAAAAACTTGTATTTGACTAGATTCTTATCGGCACAAATGGTGAAGACATTCACTACAATACAGAATTAAGCTTCAAGAATATAATTTTTGTTTACCTTGACATAAGGTCTATTTGCACTTTTCATTTAATCATCACAATGATTTATTAGATGAAGTGGAAAGAATCTGCTTGGTGCTTTATCACTTATCAGATAAAGCACTTGTAATTTTCTGCAAGATTTGTTTATAGTGTATCAGATGCATATACTTCATGTTCTATGCTTTCTAGTATTCACTTAATCAAAATCAAATGTTAAGTTTTGTTCTAACAATTATTTATTTCTGTAATTAAGAGTTATGATCTTCAATTGTTTCAGATTATTGACATTCTCAATGTATTTGTTTTTTTTTATGGCAAATGTCAATGGTTAGTATGTTAGTATTTTTTATGTTAGGTGGGGGGAGGACTCAAAACAGCAACCTATCCCTTCACCCGTTTCAATTTTATCATCAAGCCAACCTTGTATTCTCTATCTTCAATGTACTTTTTGTGTGACATAAGATTTCAAATTCAACGTGGATCACAGCTTATATGACCACACAAAATAGAATATAAGGAAATAGAACTCACAAATGACAAAATGTGCAAGATTACAAGCATATAACAAAATAAAAATATTTTGATAAAAATATACAAAGCACCATGAATCCTCATTTTGAAAAGCCAATTGAAGGTGAACTCTTGGATTAGCAACCATATGAAACCAAAATCTTGTCACATTCCCATAACCCAATGTAAAAACTGAATTAGGAGAAATTTGAGCCAGTTGAAGGTGAACTCTTGGATTAACCTAATTTGAGCCAGTTGATTTATCGTGCACTTAATATTTTCTTATAGTGATAATTATGAGGATTAATGGGTTGACATTACATTTTATATGTATTGTACAATATCATTGATCCCGAATTTTAGGGATTGATTATATCTATCAGAAATTAGGATTTTCGATTATCATGTTTATGTAAGAGCAATTGCTGGTATGTGAATAATACCAAAAACAATTTTTCTAACCGATATTTCATAGTATATGTAAAGTATTCAAAAGAATAGAATAGAATAAGTGACACAAATTGATGTAGTAATTTCTTGACCTACGGAAAAAGCATATAAATTAAAAAAAGGATAGAAAAATCAGAGAACGAATGTGCCCCAAACTCAAAACTTTATAACAGGTAGATGTCACATCAACCCATTAGGTTAGCAAAAGGTAAAGAAAGTTAAGAAGCAATCAATTTTAACACAAACAAGAAAGAAGAAAGAACTAGGAATATCCAGAAGTTTTCTACTCACAAAGGTAAAATCGTAATCCTTCAGAGTAAGGAATGGAAATATAATGATCCAATAAACACAATCTGTAAGCATCACCGCCCCTGCATTCATCTATTTAAAGACATTAAAAAGGCATAAAAAATCAGGGGAATACTAATGCAACATCGTAGTCAACCTGGATAGAAGTTAAATCCTTGACATTGTGCAAGTAAATTGAGTTTGTTTAGATGAACTTCTTCATAAGCACTTACAGAGAAAGAAAATACGAACAAAAAAATGACAACTTTTTCCATAAGCTAAATTTTTTCTTCAAAATCAGATTCTCAGTTTATGGGTAAAATGATTTCATCTTTTCTTCTTATTTTAGTTGTTGGAAGTGATTGTTCAAAAATTACCCAAACAGACCCATAATGTCCCGTTGAAAATCATTAACAACGTGATGCAAAAGTTATCTGAATTTCATGCAATAAGGTCCAAAGCTGCAAGATTTAGAATCTATGGTTGGAAGTAATTCCTTTTCTCAACAACATACTTGCCAACGGATTTCCAAACATAGGCTGGACTGCATCATTTGCCAACCTAACAAATTATATAGAATCTATGGTATAATCATGCATTTGAAGGAGAGAACAAAATACAAAATTGAAAGTGAAGAAAAAAATAGATGTAAGAATGAAAAGAAATAAAAATGTTAAAGAGAGACACAAACGCAATAACATAAACAAAAACATAACAAAAGGAAAGAAGTAAAGGTTGAGTTTGATTTTCATTTGACAACTAGCATGCCTATCCGATTCTCTATAAACCTGATGATTTATTGTTCATACCTGGAATAAAATTTGAAAAATATAACTCCAGACGGGTGTAATATGATTATTTTGCATTTCAGCATGGGGATTAGCAAGGTGATCGATTCTAGACCGATTTGTAGTATCCTGGTGCAAGAGAGGCATGTATGGCCCTTGCTCTGCATCTAGTCTAGCAGTACCTACGTTAGAGGTGGTGCTTGATCTGTTGTGCTGATAACACCCATAAACTGATAGCACAGATGCACACTACAAAAAGAAATTTTATCTTGTGAGATACAAATAAGCCAATACTTCATAGATTACACTTTCCTACAAAGCTTCTGCCGAAGTACTATATCTATAGAAAACAAAGTATCGTAAACTGACATAATACGTATTGAAAAGGAATGATTTCATTGAAGGCCTCTAAGAAAAATTACAAGCCTTTTACCCCAAAGTAAATTGTAACCAAAGCGAAGGTCCACCTGCAAGAAATTCAAAATAACCATCATCAGATATGTTTGGAGCTAATGGGAAGGAAATGGAAAACAATGAAATGAAACTGATAAAACTAAGACAGCTAAAAACCATAAATGGCTTCAAACTCGTTTATAAAGCTTAATGCTGAATTTGTTTTATAGTATAGCTCTAAGGCACCAGTATACTTGTGCTACAAGACTTAAGTCAATAGAAAGGGAATACTTACTGAGTGTAATAAAAAAATATGGAGCCACCGTTAACACAAAATTTGGAAACTAGCGATGCCAAAAGAGAAGAGAATGCAATAATACGAAACACTAGCAAAAAAACAGGGTGAATTTCTTTAAGGCATGGTTTCCATGCTTCATCGCCATACAAAGCTCCCTCTCGATGATGTTCTCCTTTGCCAGATGTGAATTTCCTCGAACGTATATCCTTCCATATTACATGAAATGCAAGGACCGTAGGCAGCAAGACAGAAAATGCACAACAAAAGAACCTCCAATTTAACCAATAGCTGAGGGTGGTTGTATCAGTGGCATCCTGCTGCGGCATCCTGATAAACAATGACGCTAATAATCAAGTTACATACTTTTGTTTCCAAAATATTCCATTTGCTGCACTTTAATATTAAGTATTTTTACAGATAAAGTGCAATCTATTGATAAGTCGGTAGCAGGGATATAAAACTCTGCTCCAGAAAAACTACAGTCACAATATTGTGATTTTTGAGGTCTCTATTGTTGAGTGAAATCGCATATTGTTACAATTATATGCGACCACTGTTATTACAATTTAACTACAAATAATTTTTTATCAGTTTAGCTACACATATAAAACAATTGTTATTATATGGATCCCGTGGACTACTGCATCAAGAGATTACAGGGATTATCATGCTTCTACTCTCGCAGTGAATGAATATTATAAAACGATTAAATCCAATCCCCTTATCAAGAATCACTTGTTCATAAAATCGTCATAAGAGTGCAGATCAGAATGAAAATTGTCAATTAACTAACTATAATCCAAATTTTGATTTCAACAACTGGGCCAAGATTATGTGACCCCAATAGAAACAATAACACATCATATAGGTAGTTAAATTTGAACCCATCAGTGTCTTTCAAATCTTTTGCCAACTGATATATGTAACAGCAATGCTACAATATTGAGCAAATACTACAACCATTTCACCAAATGTGAAGCTAATTTTCCGTAATACAGCAATAACACATTACCATTAACAAAGTAGAGAAACAAAAAACAGACAGATTGAAGCATGTAAAAAGGAATTAAAGGAATAAAAGTAATAGAAATTTGAATGCATGGAAGTTAAAATGTAACAATTTTCCGAAAAACAAGAAAAAGAAAATTAGATATAATAGGCTTGCAAGCAAAGTAAAGGGCCAAACGAAGGAGAGAAAAGAAAAGTGAAAAGAAATTGAAGTTCAGAAACGTACGAGGAGATTGTAAGGAAAAGAGGAATGAGGCAATGAAGAAACGTGGGAAGCGGTGAGTTATGGTTTCGTAAAGCCTGGGTGATTTTGTTGGTGATGGAACGATTCACTTTCGAGAAAATAAAAAATTAATAGGCTTTATTTTATTCAATTAATGAGTGGATTGTTGTTGATTATTATATTTTTAGGTACATTGTTGATGTTCACGGACATATTTTTGAATATTTTTCACGTTTAATAATCTACTCTTTCAATTTAATATATTTCCACATTTTTATTTAAAATATTTTAAATAAAGTATAACATATATAATTTTTAATAAAATTCACCAATTTCACCTGATGATAAAATATGTTAGTGCAATAGAGAATATATTATTAATAATGTTTTTCCAATATATATATTTACACCTTTTGAGCCTAAAAAGTCGAGTAACAATGTATTTAGATTTCAAATATGGTTCTTTTACGTTTTTAAATAATTTTACATGATTATGTAAACTAAATTATTTTTATATTTACAGAATATTATTTTTAATAATCACTGAGAATAAAAATAAGTTGGTAAGTAGTTATTTTAACGTGAAACATTTATATATAAATAAATCCAGTTTTAAGAATTTCATTATACTCTGGAAAATATTGAATGAAAAACAAAAATGGCAAGAGTGACTTTGTCCAATAAGTTTGTGATTAGTTTTCTGATAAAATTGTTTTCATTTAATAAAATTATTCTACTTGTAAATAATTGTCATTTAGGAATATTTTATTCGATGAAATAGAATAAACTTTCACTCGCTAAATTTGTCCACGTCGTGTTTGGGGTTCGGCATGCAGTGGCACGTGGAATGTGGAAAAACGGGAAGTTTTGCAGCTTGATGTGTTGTGAGGTGGCAACCCAAATATGAAGCGGTGTTTTTCAATTTTCTTTACTTGCCAACCTCATCTAGTCTATTAATAATGGACGGAGATAATATTTTTTATGCACATAATTAGAAAATTTTATGCATTAAAATAATTTATATTATGTTTTTCATAAAGTAAGTTAATGTTTGTGAAAGATTATAATTAAAAGTATTACGAAAAAAATTAATTTGGTCAGTTTCTTTCAAAACATATTAAAAAATAGAGGTTAATTATGTTTTTTAAGTATCGAACGATTTTGGTTTTCGTCCCCAATCTAAAAAGGTTGATTTATTTACGTCTCTCACGTTTTGAACGATATGGAATTGGTCCTCAATTTTAAATATCATTAGTTTTAACTGACAAACGGATAAGCACGTCAGAATCCCGTTTAAAGAGTTTTTGTTTTTATGAAATTGTTTTGCTTGTTTTAATTAAACATTTGTAAGCATTTTAGTGTATCAACTTACCATTGCACAAGACAATGTGATGCAGGGTTCTGTTAAAATTAGAAAGGGCTTTGGTGAGAACCCTAGCGACTAAACGCGCATTACTGAACGAAGAGAGAATTACTAATTTCAGTCCTTAATCGAAAGCTACAAACTTAAATCATAGAACAACGACAAAGTTGGAAGATAATGGTTTGATTTGATCAATGAAATCACCATTTCTGAAGTGAGGTTAGTTCGTTTGTGCTTTTAATTTTTTTTTATTTTAAATGTTTGCTTTACTTTCGTTTGGTTGTTTTTAAAGTTGGATTATGGTTCGATTTGTTTGGTTTGTGTGTTGATTTAAAATGTAGGGCTGGAAATGGGGTTCACTGTTGCTTTTCATCATATGAATAGGTTTGAAAGGAATAGGAGATTGAAATACGTAGGGGGTGAAATCCATGTTGTTAAAAGGATTGATCCAGATTTTTGGTCATTCTTTGGAGCATTAGGCAACGTGAAAAAGTTTAAATACTGTGGAGATGTGAAACTTTGGTGGAAGGGTTCAAATTAGAAGTTGTTAAACAATCTAAGACTGTTGAGTGATGATAAGGAAGTATTAGCATTGGCTAAGTATGCAGACGAGAGGAAAGAAGAGGTTGATATATACGTTCAACATGTTTCTAGTCATCCCGAAGTAGTTCATTTTATTAGTGGTGGTGGATTGGAGGAAGAAGTGGGTCAGGATGATGTATTGGGTGAGGCAGAAATGGTAATTGAGGATGATGTGGTGGGTGAGGCAGAAGTGATGGGTGAGGTAGAAGTGGGGGTGAGGAAGATGTGTTAGGTAAGGAAGAAGTGGTGGATGAGGAAGATGTGCTAGGTGAGGCAGAAGTGGTGTAAGACCCGAGAAATTTAAATAATTAATTAAATGATTATTTAATAAATGCGGGTAATGGAAGTCTTCATGACATTAATTATTAGTCTTTATGACGTGGAAAAGTACTAGCTTAAATGGTTGAGAGTACTTGATTGTTATGAAAGGATGTAGGTTCGAGTCCTATGCATGTCCAATTGTGTGTTAATTTAATTTCTTGTTGTTTTAGTAATATATTTTTATCTTGGTGCGTGATATTAAATTCCTAAAGGTGTAGGAATTATTATAAAACATAAATTGGTTGAATTGGTTGTGCATTGACTTTGTAATTGAGTGGCTGTGTGTTCAAACCTTGCTAAGAATGAATTAAACTTTCGTTTTCCAAAAATTCTTTTGGCGTGAATGTGAAAAGGCAGAGGAACTCTAGTTGCAAAGAAGGGTAGCCTAGTGGGTTGGGAAACACCTTGGTAATGACTAATGAATAGCCATCAAGTTTTCTTTACTATGAAAAGAGGTGATCAAAACAACCATATGCAGCATAGGCACAGAGTGTGCAGACTAAATTGGTGGGGGAACAAAGGAGGACTCTTGCTATTTTGAGTGCACTATGAAAAGAGGTGATCAGAACAACCATATGCAGCATAGGCACAGAGTGTGCAGACTAAATTGGTGGGGGAACAAAGGAGGACTCTTGTGGATCACAAAATAAGCTTGGGATTTCAAATTTGAGCGTAAGAGGAGCTGCTCTTACTTGTTTATTAATTTGCGTAATGTATTGTGAATTCCATGACCCAATTACATGAATCCTCATCTTTTACACTGTTTCTTGAAGGTTTATGGGTTTCTACCAAGAAACCACCTGGCGGTGATGAATGTGCCGCCAGGCAACACTTCCTTTCAACCCAGTTTTCTGGGTTCTGTTAAAATGTGATGATGTGACTTCCCAGTCAGATTGCTATGTTTGTATAAATGCTTGAATTTATGTTGTTGTCATTATTGTGATGCTTGTAAACATGAAGAGTTCATGTTAAAGTTGGTGAATGACTGAATTTTGAAGGTTAAAATATAAGGTGTTCTTAGGCAGAGAAAACTTGGGTTTTTCCCAGGTACTGATGTGCCGCCTGACGGCCAATAAGAAACCGCCAGGCGATAATAGTGAACAAGCATTGTTCTTGGAATTTAATTGGGTTGTTGGGAATGAGGTTTTTAAGAGTTGAATTGGAATGGAATTATACTTATAGTATTAGAATAAAAAGGACACAAGAGTTAATTGTGACAAAACCAATGAATGGAATCAAATGGTGTGCTAATAATGAGGAAAATTGAGGTTGTACATAATATAGAGACTGTCTTGGTGGTTTAAGGTGTTGGAGACAAGGAGAGAAAGATGTAGTGTAAATGAATAGGAGAGGTCTGAAAATTTGGGCGCCTTAGTGTGGGGAATTTTATGAACTAGTACATATTAATTGGAAGGTATTTGAGTGAAAAGTTTTGGTACCATAACAATGTAGTAGAAGTAGGTTGTCTGATTTTAAGATACTAGATTGGTGGTCATTTTCATAAGCTTGATTGAGTTATTATGCAATGATAGAGAACTTGGTAAATCATAGGCCTTGAATAGAGGAATTGGCAATTGTGAATTATAGGCACTTGAACCATATGAGGGTGTGTTCATGGATGGTGATGAACACGCGATGATATAAGCGGAGAGGTTCAAATTTTGATACTCTCGTGTGGGGATACGAGAGAGGAGGTTCGTATGTTCCGTGCTCACACTTGAGAGATGCTGTGAGCAGGGAGGTTCGTAGCTAGTGGATCACGTGTGTTGGACTACAGGCGGGGAGGTCCGTAGAGTTGGACTACGAGCAGGGAGTTTCGTAGAGGCAAGACCACAAGTGGGCAGGTTTGTGGGAGCATCATATACCCTGAGTCCATGGTCAATTGTTGTGTGACTTGCAAGTTGAAAACCTTGGGGAATTAAGGTCTTGGCCAATAACTAAATAGAAGAAAATAGTTGGGTGTATCTTGATTTTATTAACTTATATGTTAAATTATTATGAGCTCACCCTTTATGTTTGTGTTTCGCGATAATCGTATGACTTATCACACGGGAGCAAATGATATTCCAGGTGATACTGTTGATGCATAACAACGGAGAGAGGGCTAGCTTGGGACTCTTGACTAGAGATTTTAATTATGTTTTGTTTTAAACTGGTGGTTTATTGGAACTTGTAATACCTTGATGAACTAGTTTGTTTAATTTTCAGCGCGATGAATAAATTTCAAATTTTCCCGCGTTTCGAAATAATAAATTATGATGTTTGAATTTCAAATATATTTTTATTTATTTTATTTAAGTAATTTCCAGTAGAGACGTTACAAGTGGTAGTTGAGGATGATGTGGTGGGTGAGGAGGATGTGATACATGAAGAGGTTGAGTCTGAAAAGGATGAAGGTTCTATTGCATATAAACTAGATGATAGTGAAGAAGAAAGGGTGTCAGATGATGGTGATGGATTTGGGATGGACATTAAGCAACCATTTAGAAATATTGGCCCTGTTTTGAATAGGTGGAAATCAATGAAACAAAATTCAAGCAGAGTGAGCAATAAAAGAGATGTTGGAAAAGGTTCATTTGTGACTAATGTTGAAGTTGGAGTACATGACATAAGTGAGGAATATGATACTGATGGGTTGGATTTTGATGTTGATAGTGATGAGGGTGTTGGTCGTGATGGGCCTAAATTTTCCAAGTATAGACCTGAAGATATGATGAAGGACTTCAAGTTCAAATTAGGAATGGAATTTTGTTCTTTGAAGAATTTTAAACAAACATTGATGGAGCATAGTGTTTTAAATGGGAAAGAAGTGAAATTTGTTAAGAATGATCAGAAGAGAGTGAGGGTTATTTGTAAAAAAAAGTGTGGTTTCTTAATTATGGTGAGCAAGGTTGGAGGTAGGCAAACCTTTTAGGTTAAGACATTGGTTGGGCGTCATAAGTGTGGAAGGATTTTTGGGAATAAAATTGATAATAAGGACTGAATTGCACATGTGTTAGTAGACATATTTATGATTGTGGGTGTAATGACAGTGAGTCAATATAGGTATAACATCTTGGAAGGCTGGAAAAGCAAAACAAATTGCAATGGATTGTTTGGTGGGGGATGGACAACGTCAATACGGTCGTTTACATGATTATGTTGCTAAATTGTTGAGAGTTAAGGCTGAAACTTTCAAAATTAAGATAAATCAACCTCAACTCAATATGCCACCAAGGTTTGGATGTTTTTACATGTGCTTAGCGGGTTGTAAAGCTGGTTTTTTGGCTGGGTGTAGGCCCTTTATAGGTGTTGATGGTTGCCATTTGAAAACAACTTATAGTGGTCAATTGTTGGTTACAGTGGGCAGGGACCCTAATAACCAATACTATCCATTGGCCTTTGCTGTTGTTGAGAACGAATGCAAAGAGACGTGGATGTGGTTTCTTACAATCACTTTAGAAGATATTGGAGAGATTGAAAATCATTGTTGGGTATTTATCTCAGATCAACAAAAGGTAAAGTAATTACATAAACCGAAAGTTAAGACAATCATAATTAATTTATATTATATTTTTATATAGAACTATACTTTTTTGCAGGGACTTATGACTATATTTGATAAAATTTTGAATAGGGTGAAGCATCGTTTCTGTTTGAGGCACCTGTATAGCTAGGGATGGCAACGGGTCGGGTCGGGCACAGATAGTATAATACCCGTACCTGACCTGCTAAAAAAAAATCCGCCCGTTACCCGCCCGTTTATCCGTTTGGTATCCGCTTAAAAAATACCCGTGGATATTTTTAAAACCCGCGGGTACCCGTGGATACCCGATACCCGCAAATATTTAATAAAATATGTATTTTATAATTTTTTTAATATAAGATTATAAAAATAAAATATAAATTAAATTAAATAATAATTATAATTATAATTAAATTTGACATAATAAAATATACTGTTACTTCTAATTTTAATTAAATTTAACTTAATAAAATATAAATTAAATTTTAATTTTAATTTTTTGCGGGTAACGGGTACCCGCGGGTACAGATAGTATGATACCCGTACCCGACCCGTTTATAACCGGGTATTAAAATACCCGCTACCCGCTACCCGCGGGTAGTAACTATCCGTCGCGGATTTTAACCGTGGATATCTGCGGGCACGGGTATATTTGCCATCCCTATGTATAGCAATTTCAAGAAGAAATTTGGTGGTGGGATAGTCATTAGAGACCTTATAATGGGGGCAACAAAGACAACTTTATACGCAAGATGGAAAAAAAGAGGTGAGTTAAGAAATATTAATCCTAAAGCATATAATTGGTTAGTTGCCATTCCTAGTTCATGGTGTAAACATGTTCAACATTTATCTTAGATTTGATGTTTTAATGAATAATATGTTTGAGTCATTCAATAGCACTATTTTACTGGCTAGAGATAAACCAATCATTAGTATGATGGAATGGATTAGATCATACACAATAAGTAGATTTGCAACACTTAGAGAAAAAATAAATGCATATTAGGGTACTATTATGCCTAAGCCAAAAAAAAGGCTTGATAGAGAAGTGGAAAAAAGTGGGAATTGGCTTCTAGTGTAGGTAGGGGGTGCTAAGTTTGAAGTCACGCAAGGTTTCACCATGGAGAAGTTTGTGATTGATCTAAGTAAGCATAGTTGTGTTAGTTTTGAAATGGTGATTTCAATCGAGAGGGGGAGGGGGTGAATTGATTGTTTAAAACTTTTTCGAAAGCATAAAACACCTTTTAATTGAATCAAAGACACTGGAGAATTAGAATGTAAAAGCTGTTGATTCGTACACTTTCAATCGATCAAAAAATAAAACAACAGACTAATTTGTTCTTGAGCTATGAAATAGTCGATTAAATGTCAAATTAGTCGACTAAAATCTTGGAAATTTGTGCAGAATGCAGAATTCGCAGATTTAACTCAAACAACAAACTTTAACATACAAGACTTGTTCTAAAAAATATTTCTAACAAGTATACAACCTCAGATTACATAAGAACACATTAAAGCACAACAAATAATGGATTACTTGGTTTTCTTGAGTTTTTAAATTGATTCAAAGTGAGTGAGATGAGGGAAAGAGAATTTCACAATTGTTTTTATATTGGTTCATTAAATCATAAAGCTACATCCAGTTTACCAGGACAATCTGAGCCTAGTTTCCACTATATTCAAAAGTTTTACCAATCACACACCAAGATTACACTTTTGAAAAAAGAAACTCATAAGATTTTTTACTCACACAAAAATCTAGACTTACACCCTACAAGAATCACACTTACAGACCTGAAATCCCATCAGGCAAATAACGAGGGGCATAAGAACATCAAAACATGATGGTGGCTCTCCCTAGCCAACCATACATGTGTTCTTCAAGCTACTCACAAGCCAAAATGCCTCCAAGATCAATCAAGATCTTTAATCTACACGTTGAAGTTGTGTATTGTAGAGAAAGAGAGTTTTTCAGAGAAGAATGACAAGATTTTAGCTAAAAACCTGAGAGTTACACCCTGCTCTCGAAAACACAACATATATAGTTTGGTTTAAATGAAATCAGTCGGTTAAATTTTCCGTACAGTCGGCTGATTTCACTGGACTTAAGTGAAATTAGTCGATTGAAAAATAATTCAACTGATTAAAAGCATTCATAACATAAACTATATATTGCAAGCCTTTTTACCTGTTAAAATCCATTTTAACAGATTAGAAGAGACACATTAAGGCTAACAAGACATCTAACCTATGTCATATAGCATACCAACATGATATAACACCTAATCATTACACTTAACACATTATTTTCATATTTAATATACTAGAAACACAATCTTTAGGTGAATCTTCAACAATTTTCATCAATCAAATGAGATCTTCATGCACTTGGCTTTATCAATTCTACGTTGTCCAACTTCATCTACATCCATAAGGAAATTTGTAGTAATTAGAGTGGCAGCTTCTTTGCAATCCTCCATTTTGAACTTTTTCAGCAGGTCAAAACAATATTTTGACTGGCTTAAAAATGTCCCATGCTTGAGTTGCTTCACTTGCAGCTCTAGGAAGTAGGTTAGCTCACCCATCATAGACATCTCAAATTCTCCCTGCATAGCAGCAACAAACTTTTCACACATGGAATTATTATTTGATCCAAGGATTATATCATCAACATACACTTGAACAAGTATCACATCACTTGCATGTTTTCTAGTGAAAAGTGTTTTATCAACAACACCTCTAGCATAACCTTTAGATAATAGTTGCTTAGCCTCTCATATCACTATCATGGTGCTTGTTTCAAACCATACAAGGCTTTTTTCAATTTGAAAACATGATTAGGATATAAGTGATCTTCAAAGCCAGTGAGTTGTGATACATACACTTCTTCATTTAAGAAACCATTCAAGAATGCATTTTTCACATCCATTTGAGAAAGTTTGAAATTACACATGCAAGCATATGCTAACAATAACCTCACAACTTCTAGCCTAGCTCCATGTGCATATATTTCATCAAAATCAATACCTTCCTCTTGATTATAACCTTTAACAACTAGCCTAGCCTTATTCCTAACAATGTTACGATTTTCATCCATTTTATTCCAAAACACCCATTTAGTAGCAATCACATTCATTTCATTAGTTCTAGGGACAAGAGACCACACATCATTTCTAGTGAACTAATTAAGCTTATCTTGCATAACAATAACCTAATTACTATCACCTAATGCATCATTCACATTCTTAGGTTCAATTTGAGAAACAAATGCAACATGTTAAGAGAATACAAGCTTGCGTCTAGTGGATACTCCCTATTTTATATCACCAATTATGTTGTCCTTTTTCAGCCGACTGAATTTCCTTTTCAACTAGTTGATTTCTTGCAGCAGATTCCTTTTCTGCAATAGTTTGATTTTCCTGCAACATATCTTCTTCATCTTCAATCTTGATCTTGTTGCACTGGGTTAGTTTCATCAAATACAACATGCACAGACTCTTCAACAATCATTAATATTTTTTTGTAAACCCTATATGCATGGCTATTTATAGCATAGCCTAGAAAAATGCCTTCATTCGCTTTTGAGTCAAATTTGCCAAATTGCTCTTTTCCATTAGTCAAGATAAAGCATTTGCATCCAAACATTGTCAACACACGGTTTAAAACATATGAAGCAGTGTTGACTCCATTAGCCAAAAAGTACTTAGGTAATGAGGTTTCATTTAGCATGGTTCTAGCTAGTTCCTCTAATGATTTGTTCTTTCTCTCAACCACTTCATTTTGTTGTGGAGTTTAGAAGCTGAAAAGTTATGCTTAATGCCATGTTTTTCACAAAAGTGCTCAAACTTTTCATTTTGAAACTATCCATCATGATCACTCCTTAGAGAGACTATTTTAGAACCTTTTTCATTTTCTAAAACCTTGAAAAGTTTCTTAAAAGCATAAAAGGTTTCATTCTTTGCAGCTAGAAATAAAGTCCATGTAAATCTAGAGAAATTATCAATAATAACCAATGCATAATAGTTTCCACCTAGACTCATAGTTCTAGAAAGACCAAATAGATATATGTGAAGCAATTCTAAGGGTCTTTCAGTTGAAATGCAGTTTTTGGGTTTGAAAGAAACCTTGGTTTGCTTTCCCCTTTGGCATGCTTCACATATCCTATCCTTCTCAAACTTAAGTTTTGGTAACCCTTCCACAAATTGTTTTCTATTTAGCCGATTCAAATGGTGCATATGTATGTGACAAAGCCTTCTATGCCATAACCAAGTATCATCCTTTTTTGTAAGCAAACAATGAATGCTAAATGATGCATGATGCAAATTAAGCAAGTATATATTATTGACTCTTTTCCCTACCAACACAGTGCTACCACATGCATCATATATAAGACAATGATTTGATTCAAGCACAACTTTAAAACCTTTGTCACATAGTTGGTTTATACTTATCAAATTGTGCTTTAGCCTTTCAACTAGAAGCACATTGTGGATGTTGAATGAGGCTCTATTGCTTATGACTTCACTTCCAAGTATCCTTCCTTTTTTATTGTCACCATAAGTCACAAAGCCTTATTCCTTTAGTTCCAACTTTGCAAACTTCGACTTGTCACTAGTCATATGCCTCGAGCAGCCACTATCAAGGTACCGTAGGTCTTTCCTTTCATGTTTTATGACCTGCAAAACAACATAGCATTACATGGTACCCTTTGATAGTTTGGGTCTAACATAGTTATGAACTTTTAGATCCTTTTAGGATCCGTTTCATAAATCCCTTAGGTACATCATATTTTCTAGCATATCAATTATTAAGCATATGACCTTTCTTCATACAATAGTTACAAGAAATGAATGACATAACATTTGGCTCACTCTTGGAAAAGAAACTAGAGAACTTCTTGTCTTTCTTTTCAAAGGTAGGTGTATAATAAAGTCTAGCCTTCCCAAAAACACAATTTTTTTAGCCAAGAACAACTTCTACATTTTCTTTTCCTCTTGTGAACTTTGCACATGTTTTCAAAAGATATTTCACTTGATTTTTCAAAGTAGTGCAATTTTCACAAGGTTTTACAACCAGTTGTTTTTTAGAACAATCAACTGAATTATTGTAAATCATTTCCAAATGTTCGAAATCAGTTTTTAAGTCGACTGTTTCTGATTCTAGTTGGCTAACTCTATTTTCTAGCTAGCTATTTAATCCTTTTAGCCGATTGATCATGGCAACAATTTTGTTAGTCTCACTATGGAACTCTTCAAAGTCATGCAACAATTAGTAATATTCATTTTTATCTTTGGATGACAAGAAACTCATTTGGCTTGATGAGGATGATTTATATCTGGCCATGAGGCACAAATTTGCTTCCTCACTTCCTTCTTGTGATGAAGTGCCTATTGAATCAACATTGTCATCCCAAGCTATGTAGGCACGTATTTCCTTGGCCTTTTTCTCTTTTTTCTTATCACCAACCTTCTCCTTCTCTTTGTTAACATTAGGACATTCAATCTTGATATGTCCTTACTTTCCACAATTATAACATGAGAATTTAGAAAGTATTACTTGAATCATTTTGTTTAGAAATGTACCTCCTTTAATTACCTTTGTTGCCTTTCCTCTTGAGATACTTCCCAAACCTCTTGACTAGTAGATTCAAGTTGTCATTATCACTTGATTCAGCTACCTCTTCCTCAGTTTCATCACTCTTCTTGGAGCTAGCCTTGGGGGCTATAGTTTTTACCTTTTTCTCACTTGACTCGAGCGCACTTAGCCTTTTCATTTCAATCTCATGCTCTCTTAGATTGCCAAACAATGCAACTGTGGTGATGATGGATAAATCTTTAGATTCAGAGATGGCAATCACCTTTCGTTGCCAATTTCTATCAAGACACTTTAGTATTTTGATGTTTAACTCCTCTTTGTCAAATTCTTTGCCTAAACCCATGAGATGGTTGACAGTGTGAGTGAACTTCTTTTGAACTTCAGCTATGGACTCTTCTTTTTACATCTTGAAAAGCTCATACTCTTGAATCAAGGCATGCTTCCTTGCTCTTTTCACTTCATTTGTCCCCTCATGTGTGACTTCTAGAACCTCCCACATTTCCTCCTTTGCAATCTTACATTGGGAGACCTTAAAAAATTCATCCATATTCAAAGATGAAGTGATGATATTCTTTGCATTGAATTCATATTGAACTTTTCTCCTTTCTTCATCCGTCCATTTAGTCCAAGACTTGTCCACCTGCTTATTTTCAACAAGAGATTTAGGAGTGTATGGTCTATTAATTATTGCATCCCAAATCTCTTTGTCTATAGATTCAATGAAAATTTGCATTCTTATTTTCCAAAACTGATAGTTTATGCCACTAAACATATGTGGTTTATGAATAGAGGCACATTAAAAAAATGAGTTTAATTTCTGCCATTTCAAAAGATTATTTTATGAAACTTGAATATCTTTCAAGAACCTTGCTCTATATACCAATTTTTAGTTTTGAAATAATGATTTAAGCCAAGAAGGGGGGCATTGAATTAGTTGTTTAAAAATATTTTGAAAGCATAAAACCCCTTTCAATTGAATCAAATAGACTGGAGAATTAGTATGTAAAAGTTGTAGACCAGTACACTTTCAATCGGTCAAAAAATAAAACAACAGACTAATTTGTTCTTGAGTTATGAAATAGTCGATTAAAATGTCAAATCAGTCGGCTAAAATCTTGGGATTTTATGTAGAATGCAGAATTCACATATTTAACTCAAACAACAAACTTTTACATACAAGACTTGTTCCAAACAATATTTCTAACAAGTATACAACCTTAGATTATATAAGAACGCATCCAAGCACAACAAATAATGGATTACTTGGTTTAATTGAGTTTTAAAAGTGATTTGAAGTGAGTGAGATAAGGGAAAGAGAATTGCACAATTGTTTTTATACTAGTTCACTCAATCAAAGAGCTACATCCAGTTTACCAAGACAACCTGAGCCCGATTTCCACTATATTAAAAAGTTTTACAAATCACACACCAAGATTACACTTTTGAACAAAGAAAATTACAAGATTTTTAACTCACACAAAAATCTAAACTTACACCCTGCAAGAATCACACTTACAGACCTGAAATCACATATGGCAAACAACTAGAGGCACAAGAACATCTAAACCTGATGGTGGCTCTCCCTAGCCAACCATACATGTGTTCTTCAAGCTACTAACAATCCAAAATGCCTCCAAGATCAATCAAGATCTTCAATCTACACGTTGCAGCTGTGTATTGCAGAGAGAGAGTTTTCCAGAGAAGAATGACAAGATTTCGTGCTAAAAAACTCAGAATTACACCCCTGCTCTTGAAAATACAGCATATATAGTATGGTTTAAATAAAATCAGTCGATTGAATTTTCCGTACAGTCAAGTGATTTCACTAGACTTAAGTAAAATTAGTCGATTGAAAAATAATTCAACTAATTAAAAGCATTCATACGAGAAACTATATACTACAAGCCTTTTAACCTGTTAAAACTCATTTTAACTGATTAGAAGAGACACACTAAGGCTAACAAGACATCTAACCTATGTCATATAGCCTACCAACATGATATAACACCTAATCATTACATTTAACACATTATTTTCATATTTAATATACTAGAAACACAATCTTTAAGCAAAATTCAACAATATTCATCAATCATATGAGATCTTCATGCACTTGGCTTTATCAATTCTTTGCTTCAAGATTGCTTGTGCCAACAAGTTGCACTTATTATTTTTGGGATTTGGTGGGCATACCTTGTAGACATGTTGTGGCAACAATTAACTACAAGATAGAATACCTTGAAAACATGCATTCTATTTCTTATTCACCATAAATATATGCCATTGTTTTAGTCTATTTTTTTTATTCAGAAGTACAATTACGCAGATAAAATTACATCATTTGATAAAGCATTTGCTAAAGCATGAGCACCAAATCATACCACATTTATCTAATACTATGAAAATGGTAAAAAACAGGACACCAAATCAGAACTTATTTGATGGAATTCATTAATACCAGACCTTTTCCAAACTGAATTATTTGATACACAGATTATCCAAACAATTATCAGAACTGGCTAATTTGATACAACCCTAAATGTGCTTTACAAGTGAAATCAAAAAGGTCATGACAAACATATTTCATCTGTGTAACCCCAGCACGCAGAAATCAGAAAGGTCATGGCAAACATCATGTTCTCATTTTAAATTCATTAATACTATTCTAACCAATACAAAATACTTCCCCATAAAAGTTAGCTCACACATCATTAACCCTTCAAGTTTAATACATAAGTAATCACTACTGCAACTAAGAAGTACAAAACTAATTACAATTAACCTTGAACAACACTATAACGACCAATACAATTGTTGACGGCCATGACAAAATAAATAAAATTTGCAAAAATTTCCTAATTTTTTTCTCTTTTTGCAATTTCCTCTTCAACTTCTCATTTTTCTTTATGAAGTTTAGTATAACTTTCTCCTTTTCCAAACAAACTTCATCTTCTTCAACTTTTTTTCCTCTACTGGATTCAAATTCAAATTATTTCCCTTCAAATTTAGATTCCTCTTCATTAACCTATTCAAAATAATTACAATGCGAATTGGACTGCAAAAAAAGGAAACCATTACAACAGAAACCAAATCAAGTTTGAGTAAAAGTTATGGAATTTGTCACTTACAACGCAATTTCTATATCTCGAATATAATCTACCATTGTTCTTCACAATAGTTTCTTTTAGGAGCAACAATCTTTCCCCACACCCACACACTTTTGATGCTATTTCTAAAAAGGACGCACAACTTTGCGACATTTTCGAATCACTATTCCTCTACGTACAATGAAATCCTTTGCTACCACTCTTCATCACTATCGAACGTTGTACAAATATGAATGTTATTGCATATGATTCCCCCACACCAACACGATCTGCAGAAGGACCTTACCACCTCTCCAATCTTGAAATTAAAATTTTACGGTTTCATAAAGTAGGCACATGCACTCTAGCAAAACCACGTCTTTATTATAACTTAAGAAAAACCTTTAAACGGGATCCTAACGTGGCCATCCGTTGCTAAGTGTCAATTAAAACTAACGGCGTTTAAAATTGAGGACTAATTCCATGCAATTCAAAATCTGAGGGATCTAAATAGATCAACCTTTAAATGGGGGACGAAAACCAAAATCATTCAATACTTGAGAGACGAAAAACATAATTAACTCTTAAAATAATAAAATGCTTAAAATGTGAAGACACCTAGAGAAGGTGGGGATGACACGTGCATATGGCGGGGGCCGATGAATATATTAACAACACAAAATGTCCTATATTTTATTTTAAAATGTAACACTTATATATATATATGTATGTTTGTATATGTATACATATAATAATTAATTTATTTATTTTGTATATAATATTTTATTTGTAGACTTTCTAACTATAAAATCCTAAAAAATAATATTTTAGAATTGATAGTGATTTAAGGATAATGAGATTCAATTATTTTAATGTTAAAATTGTGTAGACAAGGCCGGGATATACTCAGCCCAATGGTGTAGGGGGATGGGCGTGAGTTGGCAAGGGGGTGTGTACGAAGGGCCCAAGTGGATGGTGATGATTAGTTGATGCGAAAAGGGTGTTGGGATTATCTCGTCCAGGATGGACGACCACTACTCAGCCCACCAGGACAATTATGTCCCGACCCAATTGAAGGGGCAAGTCAATCTTGCCTTGTTGTGAGAATAGACAACGTCATCCCAAGCAGAACAAGACAATGTCATGGTACATTCAAGTCCGGAATGGTTGTAGTAGGATATTCGTATGGTTATTAGCATTTATGAGAGAATGAAAACGGTCTCACGGACAATGAAGTCCAAATCAAAGCTAGGTAATATAAAAAAGGTGCAATGTCCGAAGGTAAGGACCACGATGTGAATTCTACTTAAGTATACACTCCCTATTGCGAGATCTCTAACTTGAGCATCAGAGTGCCTGCAAGTACACCACCTCGAGGAGCACCACCGGAGGCGATTCCAGAAGAGTGGAAGCAGAGGATAGAAGACTCTTGAGACAGTTTGGTTCCGTACAAGGACAAAAATGTTTTAGTATAAATAGAATTGTAATAAAAAAAGTTTAATAATTTTAAAACACGCCATCCTCTAGTATTGATTGTAAATCAATAAAACATATGTAAGTATTGATTGTAAATCAATCATAACATAAATAGTATATGATTTTACACTTACTTATGACTATATTTAATTTCCTCATGTAATTCATTTAGGTTCATGGTAGGAACAATATGGTCCAAAGTGAATTTTTGCATGACTTAGCATGGGATCCAAAGGAAAAAAGTTGTTACTTGGACTATTTATTTTGTCAATGGTTTCAAAGTTTTATATAAAAGAATGGAGCATTTGTTGGTCTCTTGGTAGGCGTACCAAAAGTCAACTATAGTATAATGATTTAAAGTAGGAGTGTCGAACCCACGAGGAACGGATTCAGTGAAAATTAATAATTATCTCAATCAGCATATATATGCAGAAATTTTAGTTCGATGGATCATCGGCAGTTAAACTAAATTGCATAAATAAAATACAGTAAAACATAAAATTAGTTAAAAATTCAGTAAAAGAAACTGGGATTGAATTTCATCTATCTTCCTTGTCTGTAATCTGGATGAATATAATATATAACATCTAAAAATACCAATATTGATGCACACTCAAAAATCATTTATACCGATCCCTCGCGTATAAAATTCATAAGATTAGTTCCCTGAATATTGATTCCTCACATATTCAACAAACTATCCAGCATTACAGTCGATTGTTAAAAGCAATTAATATATTGAGATCTATTCCTAGCATCACAGTATATCAAGTATCATTGTTCAAATCATATTTTCAGAAATACTTTCCAGTCAGATCTAAAAATCAAAATCAAAACATCTATTGATCAGATAGAAGTAAGCATTAAGAGCAGAACAATAATACCAATATTGAGTAAAACAGAAATGCTATATATAAATATCACCAGATTACATCCAAGTTCGAGTAGATTACATTCAATCCCAAAGGAGAAGATTAGCCACTCATGGTAGCTATCAAACCCTAAGAACTAAAGAAGAAGAAGAAGAAATATGATCTGTGTTATGCTCCTGGTAGCAGCTCTGCAGCACGGATGCACTCCTCTTCCAAAATCTCCAGCTGATCTTCTCTTCCTGATGCACGAAGAATTTATACCCACGAAGGTCTCGCTCAAGCTACCTGAGTCTCGCTTGAACGAGACAACATTCTTCATCCTAAAGAAAGCCTCTCGCTTGGGCAAGACGTGCTGAAGCCAACATCTCGCTTAGGCGAGCAAGTGTACTTCGAGCTGAAGAAAGGATCTCACTTAGGCGAGATTGGCAGCATCTGATCTCGCTTGGGCGAGAATGGCGGCAAGAGAGGGTCTCCACTGCACGATCGCTCGCTTAAGCGAGGTCCTGCGTCGCTTAGGCGAGAATGGCGGCAGTGACTTTAGCTTAGGCGAGCATGCTTTAGTTTTGAGCGACTTTGACAGCATTTCTTCCCTATTTTCTCTTTTTCTTGCTTTCTCCTTTGCTCCTCTTAAGTTCTTTCCTTTTTCTACTCTATTGTACCTGAAATTTACACAAAACAGGGATCAAGTGACTTCTTTTCAACAAAAACTTGGAAGCTCATTCTTTTCTAGATTTAGGGAGAATCAATCATGATATAAACACAAATGAAGAACATAAGTGCCCTCATTTCATATGAAAATTACTCATTTTTGGCACTTATCAACTCCCCCCAACCTAGCATCTTGCTTGTCCTCAAGCAAAGTAATATGATGTTACAGCCAATCACAACTCTAATTCTGAAATTGGTTATTGAGAAATCATTTTCACAGTTCCTTACCAGACAACTTTTGCATTCCAAACCACAGATTCAAAATCAGAAGCAGATGGTGAATCCAATAAGAGTGCAACCAATTTTTCAGGAAAACTAATTGTAAGAACAAGTGATGCTAACCAAGGAAATTCTCTCTTAAATCTCACAGGCATGTGTCTATCTCATTTTCCACTGAATTTCAACAAATCAAAATTGCTAGTCATTTTCAATCCAACCACAAACACACAATCAGCATGGATCTTAAGGTCTTTTCAAGGTTGTAATGAGACTAGGCTTTCAAGAATAATGGGTTTTCAAGATTACCAAAAGCACAACTTAGAAAAGAGAGCATAACTACAATTCAAACCCAATTCTACTCTCCATTCCTCACAATTCAGACCTCAATACACCAAGTTTCTTTTTCATTCATAATTCACTCTTATCTCTTTTCGTTCTTTTCTTTTCTTTCCTCTTTTTTTTTGTGTGTAAATATATACATTCCTACATAATACTAAAGAGTGAATTATGATACTCAGCCCTTTTCTTCCTTACGTTCAATTCTACCAACCAATTACCCTTACAGTTGAAAAATGCACCTATGCTCTCTATCCCTAAGTGTGCAAAGGGAAAGGATAATAATTCAAGTTAAGGTTAAGGTGCATAATTCAAACAATTAGGC